>Ga0105240_10002612_pt1 | contig 28788 bp, 27 predicted proteins | sample KBSC54metaG_FD_80426 | JGI IMG/M metagenome (GOLD analysis project Ga0105240, IMG submission 80426) | Corn rhizosphere microbial communities from Kellogg Biological Station, Michigan, USA - KBS C5-4 metaG | ecosystem: Host-associated > Plants > Roots > Rhizosphere > Soil | place: Michigan, USA... | reverse complement strand
CAGGAGGCGCGAACGGCCCGCTCCTAACGCGGCCCGCATCGCCATTTCCTTTTGCCGCGTGCCTAACCTCGCCAATTGTAGATTCGAGAGATTCGCGCACACAATCAACATCACTACTCCGACTGCGCAGGACAGCACGAACAGAGCCGGCCGCACTGCTCCGCTCACACGTTGGGCCAATGGGGCAAGCACCGGAGCGATTGAATTCCGTTCCGGATGCTGGCTCTCCAGTTGTTTCCCCAGCATGGTGAGCTCAGCCTGCGCGGCTTGCACGGTTGCGCCGGGCTTCAGTCTTCCGATGACTTTCATCGTGTTTCCTTGCGGCTTCGTTTTGTCCGTCAGCGGCCAAGGAATAAAGATATCGACGGGCGTGCCTGGAGCAAAGACGCTGGCGAAATCAAAGGAAGCAGGCAGCACGCCCACAATCGTCACGGGCCGATTGTTCAACGTCAGCTTCCGGCCCAGCACATTGGGATCGGCGGCAAACTGCCTCCGCCAAAAGCTATCGTTCAGCAGCACGGCCGGTGGAGCGGAATATTTCCCCTGGCACTCCTCGGCTGTGAACGACCTTCCGATTGCGGGCTGCACACCCAGCAATGCGAAGAAGTTCCCGGTCACCGGAACGCTCGTGAGCCGCTCGGGCTCGCCGGTTCCCGTCAGTTGGTTATCGCCGGGGTGGTAGTACCCGGACCAACCCGCTAGATCGGAGAACGACCGGTTCAACTCCCGGAGGTCCGAATAGTGTTCGGCTTGGGTGGCGGTCCAGTCGTCGCCGTTGGCGATCCATACCAGCCGTCCTGGATCGCGAAACGGGAGCGGGCGCAGTAGCAGCGCATTGACCACACTGAAGACTGTGGAGCTGGCTCCGATACCGAGGCCGGCGATGAGAATTGTGAACGCTGTAAATCCGGCATCGCGCCGCATGCCGCGAAACGAGTAGCGTAGATCCTGCGCGAGATCGCTCATCCAGCGCGCGATCCAGGTGGAGCGGGCGTCTTCTGATTTTTGTGTCATATTTCCAAACTTCCTTTGCGCCGCGGCGCGCGCTTCCTGTTCGGACATGCCTTGTGCCACGAGTTCCTCAGTCATCGACTCGATGTGGAATTCCATCTCTTCCCACAGCAGGTGCTGCCTTTCACTGTGATTCAGCCAATACCGTAAACGGCGCCGAAGAAGTTTCCAACGTGAACCCGCTCGCATGCATTTCTCCGTTTGACTAAGCAAACCCCATAATGCGGGCCACTGCGCCGGTGACCTGGCGGTAACGGGCTGACTCTCCGGCGAGGTGTTTGCGGCCGTCGGGAGTCAGCTTGTAGAAACGAGCGCGCCGGTTGTTGGCCGAGATGCCCCACTCGCCCTCGATCCAGCCATTCAGTTCCAGCCGCTGGAGAGCCGGGTAGAGCGAGCCTTCTTCGACGCGCAGCAGATCGTCGGACAATTGCTGAATCAGTTGCGCGATTGCATACCCATGCAAGTGGCCGCGCGTCAAGATCTTGAGAACTAGCATGTCCAGCGTGCCAGGCAAGAGGTCGGCCTTCGGTTTCTCGGTTCCCATAGACCATCTGATTGTACGACGATGCGGTTTCTGCTTCGTTAGGCGGAAAATAGACAGTTTTTTAAATCAGGCAGGCTTTGGGGACGGATGGCGAGCCGCCGTTCACGAAGAGCGCCGAACGGCCACCGTTAGCACGAATTGAGGAACTGGCTTCGGTGGCATAGATGAGTCCCTCGGCGTTCCACCGGCAATTCAAGGCGATAATTTCCATGACGCCGCTGCAGTATCAGAAGCAGCTTCGTTTGTTGGAAGCGCGCCGATTGATCGCAACGGATGCGGCGAATGTCGAGACGGCCGCGTTTCGGGTCGGCTACGAAAGCCCGTCGCAGTTCAGCCGCGAGTATTCTCGAATGGTCGGAGCTCCGCCCCGGCGTGGTGTTGCGGCGTTGACGGCCAAGGCGTTCTGAAAGTTTTACCCGGCAGATGGTCCTTGATACGGTATTCAGGTAAACTGCGGCCGTCGCATCCCGCCCCGCACTGCCGCTCGTTCGATCACAAGTACCACCGCGCGCGAACGGCTTCCGGCCTCTGGACATCTTCACCGCCAGGGCGGAAGCCGTCATGGTCTCGAGTCACCCAATAGAACTGCCTCGGTGAGACGCCGGTGAAGACGGCGCGCGAGTGTGTTTCCATGAAGTCAACGTCATTCCCGGTATCAGCGCGGCGCCACAAGACATCGGCCCAATGGATTATCGCGGAAGGACGATCGAAGAGAAGATGTCTTCCTATTGCCGCACGTCTTGAGACTCCTCCTCCGTACCCGTACCCACTCCGGAAATCGTACCTGTAATTTCCCCCGTTTCGGCAAAAAACACGGGGTTGTTTGAGACGTCCCCCAGCAACGGCATCGCCGTCTCGGTATACGTAAGCACACCCGACGCATTCTTGAAACGGCCGGTTCCACCGGTTATTTTGAACGTCAAAGTGCAGTGGCCCAGCATTGCCACAAGGTCTAAGCAATCCCCCCCTTGCGTGAGATTGACCGCCAACACACTCCCATCTTGAAAGCGAAGTAAGGCCGCGCCGGACGTACTCGGAAAATAAAGGCCCGAGCAAGTGGTGGACGGTTGCGGAGCAGTTGAGGTAGCCCTGACATCTCGAAAGGTAAACTGGCCCAGGGTGCCATGCCCGGCGACATTTTCCTCGGCGGTGTTTGTGTTGGGCTGCTTTAGATTGATCGAGCTGGCCCCGCCGGTTCCCGAAAACACCATCTCTACGGGGCGTTGTGCGTAAGCACTGGCGATAGCGAGATTCACCATCATTGCGATAAATGTTATGCGTTTCATTCGAGTCTCCTGTTTTTTGGAGGAGATCTTGGTGAGACTTTGTTCTCCGTCCGCCGGTACAGGCGGCAGTGGCCTCCCCAAACCGGCCACGTTTCTCGTATATTTGTTGATGCCTGGGGGAATGGGGGATCTATCGACGCACGTACGGCGGAAATCACAAATCTCTTGAGAGCTTGGGGCACCGGTGACGAAGCCGCCCTGGCCCGTCTCACGGAGCACGTCTATCCGGAAATGCGGCTGATGGCCCGCCGCTACATGAAAAACGAACCCCAGGGCAATACCCTGCAGGCCACTGCGCTGGTCCATGAGGTCTACCTCCGCTTGGTGGACGTGACCAACGTCGAATGGCAGGCCCGCGCGCAGTTCTTCGCCATCGCGGCTCAGATGATGCGGCGCATCCTGGTGGACGCCGCTCGCACGCGCGGCTCGCGGAGGCGCGATGGAATACCTGCCAAAGTGAATCTGGATGAATCCGCCGTCTTATCCCCCGCGGCCGAGCGGTCCATCCTCGATCTCGACGAGGCCTTGACAGCGTTCTCTCAGATGGCGCCGCGCCAGGCAAAAGTGGTCGAACTGCGTTATTTCGGTGGATTGACCGAAGAGGAAATCGAGGCGGCCCTGAAAATTTCACCGCGAACGATCCGGCGCGATTGGGATTTCGCCAAATCCTGGTTGATGCGCGAGTTAGACCATACAATAGGAAAGCCATCGGGGCACTAGATATGACTCCGCAGCGTTTTCGGCAGATCGAAGAGCTGTATCACGCGGTTCGCGAGGCCACTGCCGATCAGCGGGTGGCACTCTTGGCCCAGACAGATCCCGAATTGCGCCACGAACTGGAATCGCTCTTCGCACAGCGCCCTTGCGAAGAGTTCCTAGAGCGGCCTGCGGTGCAGAATGCCCCGGAACTGCTGGAAGATGCGACCGTCACAACACTCGCCGCGGGGGCTTGCCTGGGCCCTTACCGTATCGTAAGCAAACTCGGCGAGGGCGGCATGGGCGAGGTGTATCGGGCGGTAGACACGCGACTGGGCCGCGCCATAGCCATCAAAACCACTCGCGAGCAGTTCAGCGCCAGATTTGAGCGGGAGGCGCGCGCGATTTCGGCGCTCAATCACCCCAATATCTGCACGCTCCATGACATCGGTCCCAACTACCTGGTGATGGAACTGGTAGAGGGTGAAACATTGGCGGAGCGGCTCAAAAACGGACCGCTCCCCCTCCAAACCGTGCTCCTCTACGGTTCCCAGATCGCGGCGGCGCTGGTGGAGGCCCACGCAAAAGGCATCATTCACCGCGATCTCAAGCCCGGTAACATCATGATCGGGAAATCCGGCGTAAAGGTTCTGGATTTCGGATTGGCGCGCATGGATCAGGACGAAACCATCACCGGCAGCCACATGATCATGGGCACGCCCGCGTACATGGCTCCGGAGCAACGGCAGGGCAAACCGGCGGACGTGCGCACGGATATCTACGCATTCGGCCTGGTGCTCTATGAGATGTTGACGCGCGCGCGAGTGGGCTCGCAGCAACAGCCCATCCGGCCGCGAAAGCTCCAGACAACCGTCAAGCGCTGCCTGGAAGAAAATCCGGAACGAAGGTGGCAATCTGCCGCCGAATTGCAGCAGGAGCTGGCGGACGTAAGGCCAGTGGGACGCAGGGCGTACATGGCGGCCGGCGCTGCGGCGATTCTGTCGCTGGCCGCCGCGGCGGGATACTTTTCCCTTTACCGGTCACCAAAACTCACAGCGAAGGACACGGTTGTTCTCGCGGATTTTGAAAACAAGACAGGTGATCCGGTCTTTGACCAGACGCTTCGGCAGGGACTGACGGTGCAACTGGAACAGTCCCCGTTTCTCATGCTCGTCTCGGACCAGAAAATCCACCAAGTGTTGCGTTTCATGAACCGGCCGCCCGAGACGCGGCTATCTACGGAGGTCTCGCGGGAGATCTGCGAACGAACCGGCAGTACCGCGGTTCTGGAAGGCTCAATCGCGGGCCTCGGCAGTCAGTACGTTTTGTGGCTGAGGGCCAGGAGCTGCCGGACCGGAGAGGTCCTCGCGGAAGAACAGGCACAGACGGAAAGAAAAGAAGAGGTCCTGAGAGCGCTGAGTGGGATTGCCATTCAAATGAGGACGAGGCTGGGTGAGTCGCTGGCCAGTGTTCAAGAGCACTCGACGCCGCTGCAGCAGGCGACGACGTCGTCGCTGGAAGCCCTGAAAGCGTACAGTGCGGCAAAAATCGCCACCTACGCGCATGGCGGTCCGGCCGCGATCCCGCATTTTCAGCAGGCCATCGCCATCGATCCCGAATTCGCGATGGCGCATGCCGATCTCGGGTTTATGTCGTGGAACATGGGCCAAACCGAACTGGGAGCCGAGGAAGTCCGCATTGCCTACAGGCTTCGGGATCGCGTCAGCGATCGCGAGAGGCGCTATATCCTTATGCTCTATGACCGCCAGGTAACCGGGAACTTACAGAAGGAGCTGCAGACTCTCGAATCGTGGGCACAGACGTATCCTCGCGATCCTTATGCCCCGGGCATTATCGCGGGTTGGGTCGCATTTGGGACTGGCCAGTATGAAAGGGGGATTCAAGCAGATCAAGAAGCTATGCAACTCGATCCGGACGTCCCATACTCGTATGGAGGTATCGCTGCCCACAATTCTTACCTCGACCGGTTCACGCAGGCCGAGGAGGCCTTGCAGCGAGCGGCGCAGCGCAAACTGGAAATCCCGGAATTTCTCGTCCTCCGGTACTACCTCGCGTTTCTAAAGGGCGACCAGGCGGGAATGGACCGCGAAATCGCCCGCGCTCCCGAAGAGCACGCGGAGGACTGGATGTCGCACAATCAGGCTCTGGTGCTCGCCCGTGCCGGACGAATGCGGCAGGCGCGAACCATGTGGGAACGTGCGATCGCGTTGGCGCTGCAGGCCGGCAAGCATGAGACGGCCGCGATCTACACGGCCGCGGAGGCAGTGTGCGAAGCGCATTCCGGGAATCGGACAGCGGCGAACGAGCGCGCCCGGGCGGCACTGGAACTTGCAAAGGGCCGCGATGTGGAGTATGCCGCCGCGTTCGCGAGTGCACTGTTCGGCGAGTCTTCGGAGGCCCAAAGGCTCGCCGCCGACCTGGAGAAGCGCTTTCCGGAAGACACGCCTGTCCAATTCGAATATCTTCCCACGCTGCATGCTCTTTCCGCGCTCACTCATCAGGCGCCTTCGGACGCGGTGGAGCAGTTGCAACGGGCTGTTCCTTACGATTTCGCCGTGCCGGGCACGCTGTTCTTCGGCAAGTTCGGAGGCCTCTATACCGTATATATACGCGGAGAGGCGTACCTGGCGGCAGGACGTGGCCAGGAGGCCGCGGCTGAATTTCAAAAAGTGCTGAGTCATCGCGGCATCGTTTTGGCCGACCCTATAGGCACCCTGGCGCACTTGCAACTGGGCAGAGCATATGTCGTCTCAGGCGACATAACGAAGGCCAAAAGCGCTTATCGGGATTTCCTCGCCCTCTGGAAGGATGCCGACCCGGACCTCCCCGTCCTCAAGCAGGCAAACGCAGAATACGCGAAGCTATAGTCATTCCGCATCGTTCTCGCAAACTGTGTGGATTCACGACCACCCAGCGAATGCTAGCACCAGTCGCTCAGAGAGTTTTTAGAAACGCGATCAAGGCTGTTTTTTCCTCAGAAGAAAGATTGAGGCCGAATTGGTGTCCTTTGACTGCACGCGTTCTGACGCCCACACCCCGGAATCCTATCGGAATGTAATCCTCTCGAAGACGTGAAGGGTCGAACCAATCTTCGAGCGTGGCAACAGAACCGTTGTGTTCGAACGGTCCCCGGTACCAGACGCCTTTGAGCGACGGAACTTTGTAATAGCCAGTGCCTTTTCGCGTTCGCAGTGCGAGAGTAGAGTCGGTACCCACACTAACCCGCGTGATCGAATACTGACTCAGGTGCGCCGCGAGAGGTGTAAATCCGAGCGCCGGGCGCCAAATTCGATCAACAGCGATCGGCTTCATTGGCGGCCATCGCAGATACCAACGGCGCGGTTAAACAAGGACTGTCGTGGGGTCAATATGTTGCCGATCAGATATGGACGTGGCGAAGCCACGACGGGTTCGCCGACGCTCCTCCACCCTACCTCGGAGGAACACAACCTGGCCAGTGGCGGGCAACTCCGCCGGCAATGGCCCCTGGACTCGTGCCGCAGATGGCGACGACTATACCCTGGATTATCCGCTCTCCTTCGCAATTCCGCCCCGCCGGTCCGGTAGCCCTGACCAGCGACCAGTACACGGCAGATTACAACGAAGTGTCACGCATGGGAGGCGCCATGAATTCCGGGCGCACAGCGGACCAGACCCTCTTCGCGAATTTCTGGCAGGTCGGTAACCCGCCTGACTACTGGGATCCGGTTGTAATCTCGCTCGCCGCGCAGCGCGACTTCTCAATGTCCCAGACCGCCCGGTTGCTGGCTCTAGTCAACCTGGCAATGGCGGATGCGCAGATCGGCTGTTGGGACGCGAAGTACAGCCATAGCTGGTGGAGACCCATTACCGCGATACAGTTGGGCGACACCGACGGGAATGACGCCACAACTTCCGACGCAGCCTGGACTCCTTTGATTGCGACACCTCCTTTCCCGGAGTACCCGTCCGCGCATTCCTGCGTAAGCGGCGCAGCCGGGCGCATCTTGTCACAATCCTTTGGCGAGCAGACTTCCTTTAACGTAGTCTCCAACGCAATGCCCGGGGTGACGCGCCGGTTCCATAGCTTCTCAGCCGCTCTCGAGGAGGTGAAGAACGCGCGCGTCTTTGGAGGCATCCACTTTCGAACCGCCTGCGTTGACGGAACGGCGCTCGGAATCGCGGTTGGTGACTATACTCTGGCCCATGCCCTGGCTCCGCTTCAGGGGGAGCACAACAGGCAGGATCATTAGCATGCATGATGGAAAGCAAAGGAGTCGACCATGAAATCCGCTGGAAAAACAGCCCTCCAAACAGTAATTTCGCCGGCTTGAGAGCCGGTTTTAGCGGGACTGCCGGCCATTGCCGGAACAACGCCGGGCTTTGCGCTGGCCCGGGCCAGCCTTCGATCCTCAGGTGCAGATTGGACTAGCGCCGCTTTAAGAGACCTACGTTCGACGGCGTTTGGAGCGCTATTCGGAATTTATCGGCAGGGGAGAACATCGTCACCGGCCTTGATTGCCCCCAGAGATATCGGCGAGTTCGCGAACACCAGTTGCCAACACAGTTGTTCCGATGGTGGCTGTGGCCTCACGATAGAAGTAGGATTCGAATGCAAAGACACTGGTTCCGAACTGCGTTGATCCTGGTGGCATGTCTTGCGCTCCAGGCCGCGCGCAAAGACTTCTGGGAAATCAAAGACCCCTCAACTTGGAGTAACGAGGAAAAGCAGGTTTTGCTCGTCCAATCGCCATGGGCGAAGGAAGGCTTCGCGCGGATGGAGGTGGAAAAGAAACGGGGCGCCGGGACCAAGGGCGCCGACATCCCGGAACTGAGGCCCGCTGCGCCGCCCGGAGGCCAGCGGAGCTACCCAATCGGTGAGGAGGTGCCGCCGGTTCCGAACCCCGATTCAGGAGCACCCGTGCAGTTCCGGGTGCTTGCCCGCTGGGAGACCGCGAAACCGGTTCGTCTGGCTGGCCGGCCGGAGGTGCCCGAAATGGCGGGGCAGTTTTATGTGGTCCGCCTGCGCGGGCTTCCGCTGATGCCGCCGAAGAAAACCGCGCCGGGCGAGGCCGCGCTCAATCCGAACGAAGGCATGCTGAAGGCGATCAAGGACGGCAGCCGGCTGGAGCGCAAGGACAAGCCTGCCATTCCCTGTGCCCATCTCTTCATGGGATCAGGCGATCAATCGAATGAGGTGCTGCTCTTTTTTCCTCGCAGAGAAAACGACCCGATCACGGTGGCGGATAAACAGGTAACCCTGGAAAGCCGGTTCGCCCCCTTCCACCTCTCGATCAAGTTCCCGTTGAAGGAAATGCTCTACAAGGGCGAGTTGTCACTCTGACCGCCGCATCTATTTCCCGAGCGTGAAGGTCCTGGTACAGAACGCATCGTTTGGCTTGGTCCCGGAGAAAACGAGTGTTAACGTGAGTCCGTCAGCGGAAATCCACTTGGCCGGCAGCCGGTATCCATGCGTATTCGGGACGTCCCACTCCCGGTGCAGGATGGTAGTCCAGGGTCCCCACGGCTCGGGAGCATCGAAGAGGCCCCACCCGCCTGAATGGTCGTAACTAAGCGCCATCAGATACCGCTTGATTCCGGAATCATACACGACGTCCACTCGCTGGCAATTCGCGGGATATCGGAAGACAGTTCCGCGGCGGCCGATATCGGGAGTCCATACGGGCTGCCCCCGATCATCCAGGTGATCGAAGAATTCCCAAGCCGCACGTTCGCGAATTCGATCGGCAGGCACCCGCGCAAGGATGATCCCGTTGTCGCTCTCGTAAGCGGATGGCCCATCTTGCGAATAAGTGTAGACGAACTCGTCTCTCGCGCCGGCGTAATTCCTGCCGAAATTCAAAAACGCCGGCGAGCCGAAAGATGTATCCATCCTGAATCCGGAGTGCCACGTTTTGGCCAGGTCTTCCGACCAGAGCAGTTGCGCATTTTGGGCATTACGGGTCCACAAATAGAGAACACCGCCGGCCATCAGAATTCCGCTGGCTTTCGGACTCTTAGCGCCGTCGCCGATTCGCTCGCCATCGGAGCGGATGTTGACACCGCGAAAGTCCGCGGGACTTCCTGGGGGACCTCCAGTGATCCGCGCGAAGCCCATTCCCAGTTTGTGAGGCACAAATGGTTCGAATCCGAAGCCATCCCCGTACGATGTATACTGCGCGTCGTCTTCGCCCCACGTCAGCGGCCAGTTGTCGCTGTCGATTGCGAGGCGTCCGATCTCCGTCGAGAACCGCGCACTGCGGATGAGGGTGCTCTGTGGGTATGGAGCCCGCACGATTACAGCATCCATCAGCGGCTTCACAAGAAGATCGTAAACTGGCCCCCAGAAGCCCGGATGAACGTCGCCGAGTGCATCTCCATTGCGGACAACAATGAGGTCGAGGCTCGGCACAACCACGATGACCTGATGCTGTGCGCCCGCTCCAACGAAGGTATCGCGAGGCGCCGCGGGCCAGACACCGTCAGCGTTCGTGTACCACGCAAGACCGGATGCTGGCGCAGGGTCCGTAACACTGCGGTGGGGCCGAGGGAGTTTCTGGTCCGTGAGGATCTGCTTCACGACGTCGCGCCGGATGAGTTCCCGCCCGTGCCACTGTCCTTGCAGCATCATCAGTTCGCCAATCCGTGCCGCCGCTCGTGCGCTGAAAGTTGCGCCGCCCCAGTTGGCGTACAGCTTCAGTCCATCCAGTTCGTAGGCGCGCCCGTAGCCGATCGACCACTCACTCGCGGGTACTCCGAGCGGGTCTAGAAAACGTTCTTTGAGCATCGTGCGAATATCTGCCCCATGCATTGCGGCAGTGACGGCGTAAGCGAGCGCGGCTATTCCAGGATTGCTGTACTGATATTTCGTACCGGGTTCAAAGAGTACTGGCGCTTCCCGTAACGCAATCGAGAACGGGTCGGGAATGCGCTTCCAGAAAGCACCCTTCCAGCCGGGAAGCTGATCGTGTGAGAGCCCGTCCTGCTCTGCGTCCGATATTCCGGAGGTGTGCGTGGCGAGGTGCCGGATGGTGATCTTCGATCGGAGCGGATCGGAGGCCCAGGAAGGAATATACTTCGAGGCCAGGTCGCCGGGTGCGATCACGCCATCGTTCATCGCAAGCGCAAGGGACATCCCTCCGACCAGCGCTTTGGCCATCGACGCGGTCCCGTGCGGGCGTTCTGCATTCCACCCCGGCGCGTACCATTCCAGAACGATGCGGCCCCGCCGCGCGACTAGCAGACCGGTGGTTCGATGTTCCGCCAACTGGAAACGCCATGCCTCCACTTTCGCGGCATCAAGTCCGGCGTCGGCGGCAGAAATGATAGGCCATTCTGTTGCTGGCGCGGCTGTGAGCGCCGCGCAAATAAGCAGCAGTGCGCGAAGAGTGTCCATCAGTCCAATCCTAAGCTAAACCGTGGAAACGGCTCATGGCGAATGAGCGCTCGCGGGCCTCGCGAAACCGGCGTTGATGTGACGGTCAGCTTGCATGCAGCCGGATGTAGGGTATCGAACGAAAGAAACATCCGCCCGACGAGCCGGACTTCCATTGGTTGATGACGATTGATCGGTGACGATCCGGTCGTGGAATATCCATTTTCCGGTCCTGCCGACAATCTGTCGGCAACGAGATAACATTCTGGGGACCCGGTCATCCAGCGGCGCGGACAAGAGGCCTGTCGAGCACCCCGGGGACGCTCCAGACTGACCGCACCACTCAGCTTCTATGGGCGACGAGCTATGTAGCCGCGACCAGCAGTTCCTCTGAATTGTCAGGCGGGCGAAGGCCATCCGTCCTGCCCGCGAAGTAGCGCTGGGCAAGAGCAGCAGCCGACACGTGCTGGACTTCTCTAAAGCCGGCTTTGCGGGCGAGTGTCAGCATCTCCGCCGGCGTAAAGAAGCTGATGAAGGGCGTCCCTTGTACTCGCGCCCCCTTTTCCGCGAACTGAAGCCCGGGACGGGCATCGCGGTCCGCAAGCGTGAGCGGCAGCAGGAATGTCATGGCGAACATGGAGCCTGGGGCGAGCACCGCTACCTGGCGTAACGTGGCTGCGATCGCGTCCTTCGTGAGATACATGCTGACGCCAGCGGAGGCCACGACTGCTGGCAGATCCGGGTCAAAGCCGGCGACCTTGAGCCGCTCCCACCAGGAATTGCCCGCCTCGAAATCGACTGGCACCAGCCGCAGCCACTCTGGAATCCCGAAGCCGAGCTCGATCAGGCGCTGACGCTTCCAGGCCTGAGGACCAGGCTGGTCAACCTCGAAGAGCCGCAGCTTGGAGGCGATCTCAGGCCGGCGCTGGGCGAAAGTGTCCAGGCCGGCGCCGAGGATGACGTACTGCCCGATGCCGCGCCCAGCCTGTTCCACAACCATATCCTCTATGAAGCGGGCACGGGCCACAATGGAAGCGCGGAAAAACCTCGTGGCATCCGGGTCCATGTCCGGGCGAAGGCGCCAGCTATCGTCCGGAGCCACCAGCTTGATACCGATTTCATCTTCGAGTACATGTGGTGGCGGATCGACCTGGACGTGCATGGCTCGCCACAAGGAGACCCGTACCGCTGTGGTGTCGGGCTTCGCTCTTTCCTCATCAAGCATGATGTTTTCTCTCTGACTACAAGTTCATGGTGTGTCTTTACGTTTTTCGCATCGGTTTTTTTGTTGCGCGCTTCTTTGTTGACGGCAACGGCGCTTCCACGGCGAGCTGCCGTCCATCCGGGTCGGCGAGCAGCATCTGCAAGGCGGGCCAATGCTGTTTTTCGAACGGCCGCACGACAGTGCCGCTGTGCGGTGGAGCGAACCGGGCCGCATCGGCAACCGCAACACCAAGCACGACCTGAAGAGTGTGACCAGGAGGTCGCTCGGCGACGAAGATGGAAGGTCCTCCGCTTGTATGGCGCAGGCGGCCCGAGTGGTGATCGGTCTCGAATTCGAGCTCATAGCCCAAATCCCGCCAGAAGGCGACGGTGCTGCCCCAATTGTGCGTCTCGATGAGTATTTCCTGGATGCCCTTAGTCTTCATGTTTCCTCCGCTTTCGCCGGCGGTCGTCAAGATAGGCGCGCAGCGCGGCCGCAACAATTGCCGAGAGCGACTGTTCGGTCTCGACGGCGTGATGCTTGACCTCGCGAATCAGTTCGCTCGGTAGATATACGTTGAACTGTTTCACATCATCCGCCATTGCTAGTATGCTAGCATCCTAGCAAAGCCGAGTCAATTGCTAGCCCGCAAAAGGGCCGGTCGCCGTCCCAATATTCGCAACTAAACGCCAGTGCGAGCACGCGATCGAGGCTCCATTTTGCGGGCGTTTACTTGGGAGAGGCTTGTGGGCTGATGACGCGTAATCCTGAGGTAATCGCAAAGTAAGGGTTGCTATCCAGCGTTCTCGCGCCGTCCGCGAGTGGTGTTCCAATAGGACCACCCCAGCTTCACAACACGGACGACGTCAACCTCCTGAAGCGGCTTAGACAACAGATCATAGCCGCCTTTGTGCACAACTTCGTCCCACAAATAAGCGTCGGTAACTCTCGAGACCAGAACGACGCAAGCATTGTGTGGTGGCGCCGCCAACACATGCACGAGATCCCGCCAGTCCGTCCCTGGCAAATCGCGGTCGCAGAAAACAAGCGGTGCTTTCAATCGATTTGCCGCGTCAGAAGCATCCGCGCATGTGCCGGCGAAACGAACATCCCACCGATGCCGATGGCAAACATCAACCAACAATTCGCAATCCCGTTCCTCGACCAGCAGTGCGACGATCGTGACTCGAGCTTCACTCGTTGGATGCAAAGAGGCGGTGAAGTACGACTTTATGGCGCTCAAGACACTCAGCACTGGTTTGGTCCCCGGCACCTAGGCTCGAGCTTACTGAGGAATTCTGACGACATGAATACCAGACGGCAGGTATTCTCAAGCGTTAAATGTTGGTAGATCCTTCGAAACTCAATGCAATAAAATCGCTGCCTCTCCCATGCTGTCGCCGATGCGATCGAGATTCACGCCCAGCTTGCGGAGCAATGTCAACCAGACGTTCGCCCAACCGGCAGCTTTCGTTACGCTCTTCCGCACAACTTTCGGAAATACACCAAAAGCTTGGGTTTCCGCCCTGGAGCGCCTGCAATGAAATCGGCCGGCAACCAGGGTTCACTCATAGCGGGATGAAGCCGCAGTTCGTGTAGAATCGCACTGAGGTGCCATTTGAAACAACTACTAGCGTCCGTGCTGCTAATCAGCGGATGTCTGTTTGCCGAAGTTTCCATAGGTTTTAGAATCGGCGCACCGCCGCCTCCTCGGGTGGTTCGAGTGCTCCCGCCGCGTCCCGGACCTGAGTTTGTCTGGATCGACGGGTACTGGTATCCGGTAGGACGTCATTACAGGTGGCACGACGGATATTGGACGCGGCCACCGTATGGCGGCGCGCGCTGGATCGGTCCCCGTCATGATGGAGAGCGGTTCTATGCGGGTTACTGGGAAGGTTCCCGTGGCAGATTTGAACACGACCACCACTGGGATCGCGACCGCTATCGCGACTATCGCGAGCACCGCTAGCCCGTAAGGGCCGGTCGCGCCCCTCGGTATTCACGAGTAAGCCCTCGCGCAAGTCCACGATTCAGGTTCAGTTTTGCGGGCGTTAACTCCTAGCCCGCAAAAGGGCCGGTCGCGGCCCCGGTATTGGCCAGCAAACGCCCGTGCGAGTCCGCGACCCAGGCTCCGTTTTGCGGGCGTTTACTTACGAGCCCGCAAAGGGCCGGTCGCGGCCCCGGTATTGGCCAGCAAACGCCCGTGCGAGTCCGCGACCCAGGCTCCGTTTTGCGGGCGTTTACTTACGAAACAAACGTCGCGCCAACTGCGAACAACAACCACGCGTCCAGAAGGAAGTTGAACAGGCAAAGGTGCTTGACGGTGTCCCAGGCATCGCCGAAAGCGGCGACAAAGAACGAAACAAGGCAGCAAACCGTCAGGAACACGAATATTTCCCCGCGGCGCCTCGCCGGTCCTGCCAACCGGCGCCACCTGAGCAGCGTTACAGGCAATGAGACAACCAGTGCAAAGAGAATCGGTTTTGCCAGAGGTGTGAGCACGCGTTCGTGAACATGGCTCCATAGGGAAAAGGAAGTGCTACGCGCACCAGGCGGAAATCCGGCATCCAGTTCGAAATTGCCGCACCATTCGGGACGCAGCCACATCGCCCGTGGCAGAACGGACTTCAGGTGTTTCCACAAACGCGCCGGCCGCATTAGGTAAAAGCGGCAAACGGAAAGCGAAGTCACGGTCGTCCCAATGGCGCCCGTTAACTTCAAATCCGCAAAAGCAGTACCCGCACTCCACGCGCCAGTTCCCGAATACCGCACAAGTTCCGGATTAAGCCCCAGTGCTGCCAGGTCAGTCGAAGGATTCTTCGACTCCGGCAGAACGGCCATGAAAACCATATCGTAGACAGGAGCCCGCCGCGTCTCGCCCGGCAGTGTAGCAACATTCACCACGGCGGCTGCAAGAACGACACCCGCACCCGCAGCGGCCCACAGAACCGGAATCGGTCGAGCAGGCCATACCCGCAGCCGAAATAGAAGCAGAATAAGCGGAATCGCAAGAGGCGCATTCTGCGGTTTCGCAAGCATCCACAGCGCCGCCCAAAGAACCCACCGGAAAAAGCTCGCCGGAGTGACAACGCCGCGCTCCCCCACGCCGATGGTCTCACCAAGAAGCAGCAGGAACAACAGCAGCGAAGCGGGCTCAGTGTAGAAGGAATTCCAATACGCAACGTAACCGGCGTCCGTGAAAGCCACAACTGCAGCGATCCAAAGTAGAACGTGCCCGCGAAGGTTTCGGGTCACCCAAAGAAGTTGCGCGAACGCCGCCAGGAAAACCAGACCGTGAGTGATGCCGATGACCCGGACATCAAACGCACCGCCACGCGAAATCGCGAGCGCGGCAGCCACGAACAAGTATTCCGACGTCATATGTTCCCAACTGGGAACAGCGAAGCTGGGATCCCGAACGTATCTTGCCGGAACAAAAGCGTACTTCAGATTGACCGGCGTAGGCGCAGGACCGTACCCGAACTTGCCGATAACCCGGGCGAAATCCCCCTGGTCAGCAAGCCCAATGACTGGTGGCACCAGAAGCTGAAGGATGAGAATGGCGGCGGTGACCGCCAGAACGCCAGCAAGGAATCCCGATTCTGAGCCGCGAAGATTACTAAGCGTTCGTCGGAGGCTCGCCAAAACCCTATTCTAGCGTCCATAGATCGATCTGATGTGGGGCAGAAAAATTTCTTGTAACAGAAAAACGCAAAATGATTTAAGATTGGTTAATTCAACTCTATGGTTGCATCAGGGATTCGTTTTAACGATTACCTATTCACCGAGCCGAGAAACCTGGCCGAGTGGGTACCGCCAAAGTATGCGGGCCTCTTCGCCATTCTGACTCTCGATCAGAACTGGGCTCCTAAACCATTCCAGCCACTGTGTTTTGGGGAATTTGGCAATAACTCCCGCATGGCCGAAACGGTGAGAGGCACCGGCCACCTCTTCATAGCGGTACTTCCTATGCCGTTTTCGACCACCGATCAGCGTTCAGCAGCTCGCGATCAACTGATCTGGGCCTACAGTCCCCTTTGGCAAGCCAAAGGAACGCCCTCCGCGCCGTCAGAACTCGCACGCAAACTGGAAGAACTCGAAAAGAAGCACGAGGAACAGACCACACAGTTCCGCCTGCTGCTCTCGAACATGAACAAGCTCTTCGAGCCGCAACCCGACCCCCCAGCCCGCCGCCGCTCCATCGGGTTTCTACCACAATCGGCGACGGCGGGCTGAAACGGCGGCTATTGGAAGCGGAAGTTGGCAGATACTCGCGCGTAATACTCGAGTTCGCCGGCCACTTCCTGCGCACCTGCTCCAAAAGCAAATGGCATGGTTGCCCGGAGCGCCGTATACACACCATTGGAAGCCACGATGTCTTCCGAAATGGCAACTACGTCTCCAACCTTCTTCCCGGCCGCCGTTGCAAGAACTTCCGCCTTCTTTCGTGCATCGGTACCCGCCGCTTCTAGTGCTGCTCTTCGCGCACTTGCTTCGTCCGCCGTGCGAAAGCAGAACGCACCGGTGATTGTAGCGCCCGCTCTTGCCGCCGCATCTGCAAGTTCTCCGGCGCGCCCGGGCTCCCGCACGTTGACGCGAAGAGTATTCACAGCATAGTACGAACCGAACTGGACGTCCGGCTGAACCGCCGAACCGCCCGTACTGAAGGGAGAGAAACCTCCCGGTCCAATCTGCGGCATTGCGGCGTAGCCAGGCAACGACTGCATGACTGGAGGCGACAGGCTGTGGACTTTCAGCGATATCGTTTGAATGTCCGCAGGCTGCACTCCTAATGCATGGACCGTCTGGCTGACCTGCATTGTCTTCGCTTGATTGTCGCGGAGGGCCTGCGCCGCCGACATGGCGGTCGCCGCAATTTCGATGACAAATTCCGCCCTCTCCGGCAGAACTCTCCTGACGGCTTCGCCTATGACCGTCACTCCCTCCATCGGTGTTTCTGTTCGCATTCCTTGGGATGGCATCTTCTTGGTGTCCTCTGATTTTGAAATGTTCTTTGACAAAATGTTCTGAAGTAGAGTTTCCGGTCCGCTGTGTTCAACGGCCGGCTTCGCTGAGGATTCTGTGCCGGGCCGCGCCGGAGGAGAATCCCCGGCACGTGCCCGTTTTTTTGCTGCCATGTTTCCCTGGGACTAGCGCGTCAGCGCCCTAGTAACCCCCCGGATAAATTCCGGGAACCTGTTGGAATGGCCGCGCATTCAGTTGTGACAGCAGCATCGGATGAATCTGCTGCCCAAACGCCTGGCCGCCTCCAAACTGCCCGGCTTGACCGACCCAACTCTGGGGAGCCAACGGGAAGGCATTCTGGCCGAACGGGTTCTGCTGGCCGAACGGGTTCTGCTGGCCGAACGGGTTCTGCTGGCCGAATGGCGAGACGTTCTGCTGGAATGGGGAATGCTGGTGTTGCTGCCAGCCGATTTGCTGCAACGGGTTCTGCAAATTAGCCGTGATCATCGGATTGTGAAGTGCGGCCGCCAGCAACTGGTTCTGCAGAGCGATTGCCCACGGCGAAGCTCCAAATAACTGTGGAATAGCAGCCGCCAGTTGCAGTTGCTGTTGCTGTGGATTTATACCGCCTTGTGGGATCCCTGGATAGCCTTGCTGCCCGAATTGCGGCAGTCCAATGTTGGGCACAGTGTTCGGTGTTACAGATGAGGGGCCGAAGCTTGCGGCAAACGGGTTTTGTGCTGCCGCGGGATTCATTGCTGACGTCTGCGGTGTTGCGTACTGCAGGCTAATCGGGGCCGGCATTCCGTAATACTGACCCAGTTGGGAATAATTCTGATACGGATCGTACGTCATCATTGACTCCTTGAAATGGTTGGATAATTGCTCACTGGCAAATGATGCTCCATTCGCCGGCAAGACGGGTTTTTGTTGTTGTTGCGAATTGTGGAATTGCCGCTCAAGGCCGCCTTCCACGCCCCGATCATGCCACAGAAATCGGAACTTAGTATGCGCCTGTTGCGGCAATTGCCGCAAAAACTCTCAAACTACTGCGGCAGTGGAACGGTTGCCCGTAGAGCATTTCATTCTTGCGGACGGGCTCCGCAGCCACTCGCACAACTCACATTCGCGAAATCTCCATTGCCGGCCGATTTTAATCGCGGGAATTTCTCTACACTCCGCCCAGAGGCAAACCGTTCGAGGGGCTATACCAAGCCATTTCGAAACGGCGGCGGTTGATAGAAGCGGTTGGTGGTTAGATAACAATTTCTCCATAGGTCATTTTCTTCTTGGGAGGTTGGAAGAACGCCTTCGCGGAGGTACAAGCAAGCCGATTAGTGTGCCTTCGGACTCGTTTGGTACTCATGGACTAGGACTACCGGGTTTAGTTTCTCAAGAGACGACTGGGGATGTCAAGCTCATTCGAAATTTTCTGCATCGCGGCTAACAATTATTGCTCCCAGGGTCGATCCTTAGCGAAAGCAATATGGTCTGGCAGCGGATTCTCAGTCTTAAAATATTTCTTATATGCAGAAACCCAGTTGGTTGCGAGCTCGTGTTGCGCCGTCGCAAGACTGATCTGGTTGCTGCAAACAAGCTCGTGAAGATGATTCTCCAATGCATCCTTCACGTGTGAATTCCACCCCGTCGAGGAGTAAGGCTGCGGCCAGAAATTGCGAATATCATCGGAACCGCCAAGCTCGGGCGTGATTAAATAATCCAGCTCGTAGGCTCGCGACTGCGGGTTATGTATTCCGTATTCGTCGAATATTCTTTGGCCAAACGCCGCCGGCACGAGCGTCGCCCGCCCCGTAGATTCCGTCGCGCAAACGTCCTTCTCACTGATCCGCCGAACCGCGCCCGGAGTCAGCCGCGGATCAGGAACAACACCCGATTCATATTGCGAACGCCGCGGCAAGACACGGGTCGTGATCGTCAGTCCGGCAATGGTCAACAGAACAACGGCAAGACTAGCCAACCCGAGATGCGCTCTCGAAAAACCGAAGAAAGCGTCCCAAACACCCGGTGGCGGTTCTGCCGCGAGCGAGACTAACCGGGCCCGCAATGCCGCCCGCGCCCCATCCGCGGAAGGAAGCTGAGAATCGGATTGCTGTCGAGCATCGACGAAATCGGCCATCGTGCCATCCATCTCAACCATTCGCGCACGGCAGGCCAGGCAGGAAGCAAGATGCGAGCGGGCCTCGCTCAATCGAGGTTCCGCCAACTCGCCATCCGCGGCCAGCACGAGTTCCCGATCCGTTAAATGTATATCTGGTTGCATGACCTCAAAGTCCATCGGCTCTTCTCAACCGCGCAAATGAACGTTCCAGAGAGAGAGCAACCGCGCCCAGCGACATGCCAAGTACGCCGGTGATTTCCCGATACCGCAGACCCTCGGCGCGCAGATAAAAGCACCGGCGGTCCTGTTCGGGCAGAGCATGAATCACCGCGAGCAGCCGTTGCTGCCGCCGTCGGATCGCCCATCGTTCTTCAGGATTCGGATGGGGATCCAAGTGGACATCCCAACTCTGTTCCCTCGATTGTTGAAACAACTTCGTCTGAGCGCGATTGACATGACACCGCTTCAAACCAAGGTTGTGCGCGACCCGAAAGATCCAGCCCCTCAAATTCGTCCGCGATCCACCCCGCCGCAGGTGCTGAAACAGCGACAGGAAAACTTCCTGAATCACTTCCTCGCCATCATGAACAGGCAGGCCAAACGAGAGCAAATACCGAAGCAGAGGATTTCGCAACTGATCGAAGAACCCGGTGACTTCATCTGCCAACGAGCATGGCGAGAAAGGGCCATCAGCTTTGGCGCGCTCTACCAAAACGGAGTGCAGTTCGCGGGCCACCACGATGTTATTTAACCATTCTTCACTTTGACGATGTCGGTTACGGGTTCGGATGGAAACTCCAGGCGGGATCGCTTCGTCCCTATTCCTCGAATGCGGGCGGGATCGCTTATTGGCTCTATACTGATTCAACCGGCGCCGAGTATCGCTTGGATACAAACGCGGCAGGCATCTGGCATTCGAGTCAAAGCATATATCTCTTTTTCGATTCGAACACGAACAAGCTTTTCTTCCCCGACGGTACGTACTGGGTGATGGGCGCGACGAGCGGTGGGACAGAAGATGATGCCGGCACCATGTATCCAACAATAATGGAGGACACGAACGGGAATCAGTTATCGGGAGCTCACGATAACTGGTTTTATGCGGAGCAGTGATTTATGCGGAGCAAGCCCGTGATCACCGCGCCGGAGGCCCGCTTGACCATTTTTTCCTGCTCATAATTTAGTGGTCAACCGTAGCTTCGAGGTGCGCGCCCGGTCCTACGTTTGAGAGAATTGCTGAGAATGCAGCAAGGCTTTCTGTGCTCCGTCTGCGGTAGTTGGCATGAGGGATTGCCAATGACCTACGGAGTGGACGCACCCGCTTACTGGTACGGCATCCCGCCAGAGGAGCGCGCACGGCGTGTTGAGCTTTCGTCCGATCAGTGTGTCATTGATAATCAACACTTTTTTATTCGCGGACGAATCCGGGTTCCGATAATCAATTCGACAGACTCGTTTTATTGGGGAGTATGGGTTTCGCTCAGCGAGAAGAATTTCGTTCGGGCAACGGAGCTCTGGGACAAATCAGGGCGAGAGACGGAGTCCCCTTACTTCGGCTGGCTAAGCACACAGCTTAGTCCCTACCCCGACACAGTGAACCTGAAGACCTTTGTCCACACCCAGCCTGTTGGCGAGCGCCCTCTGATCGAGCTGGAAGCCACGGATCACCCGTTGGCCGTCGAGCAACGTCAGGGAATTACGATGGACCGCGTCAAAGAAATCGCGGAGTTGATCCTGCATCAGCCGTAATGCTGGTAGGTTTCAGTTTCACAGTGAATCCAGCCATGCCAGCAGGTCAGCATCTCGCTTCCACCTCGGCGGTTTCGCCGGCCGCAACTTCGCATCGACCTGTTCCAGCGCCTTCCGTTTTGTCTCCAGGTTGGCTTGCGCGTAGTGGTTGGTCGTGTCCAGTTGGGCGTGTCCCATCCAGCTTCGAATCACGGTAATGTCGACCCCGGCGGCGACGAGATGGACCGCGGTTGTGTGTCGAAAAATATGCGGTGTGATCCGCTTTCGCGAAAGAGTAGGCACGCGTTGAGCCGCGGCTTTCACGTATTGCCGCAAACGAAAGCGAAAGCCAGAGGCGGTTAGCGGTTCGCCGTATCGATTGATGAACAGGGGTTCCTCGGCCCGCCGCGGAGATCGGCGTAATAGTCCTGCAACCACCTCTGCCGTTTCCGGCCAGAGCGGTGAGATCCTCTCCTTCTGGCCCTTGCCCATCAACCGTACATGCGACGGCGACTTCAAGTGGATATCCTGTGGCCGAAGATCGAGCGCCTCCTGGATGCGCGCTCCAGTGTTATAAAGAACCGACAGTAAAGTGTGGTCCCGTTGACCTTCCGCCGTCGATTGGTCCGGCTGCGAGAGAATCGCCGCTACTTCAGCGGACTCCAGGTAGCACATCGCTCTCTTCGGCGCTCGCTTGAAAGGAACGTGCAGCACCTCCGCACACAGCTTGGCAGCGCGCGGCTCTCGATCGGCGACGAATGAGAAGAAGCTGCGGATCGCCGCGAGGCGGCAGTTCCTCGTCCCGATGCTGCCGCGGCGGTCTCGCTCTATATGCTGCAAAAAGGCCAGAACCTCTACCCCGGTCAGGTCTTCCGTGCGCAGCGTCGCAACTTTCCGCTTTTGCCGCTCGGCCACGAACCGAAGAAACAATCGCCACGTATCGCGGTAGGCCAATACCGTGCGATGCGACGCGTTCCGCTGCTCAACGAGCCATTCGTGGAAGAAGGCATGTAGTAGACCGGCAAGGACCGGAAGAGCGGGTTTCATTTTCGAGATCCTCCTTGGATCGCTTTCAGCACGCTGGCCTCAGCGCCACGAAACCTCGCGTTGGCGTGCTGGAGAAGCTCTTGCGTGATCGTCAAGTAAATGAGCGTCGAATGGATGTTGAGGTGACCGAGATACGTAGCCAGGTACTGGAGACGGTTCTGTGGGTTGATTCCCTCGCGATACCACTCGGTCATCCTATGGACGACGAACGTGTGCCGGATATCGTGAATCCGTGGTCCACCGCGGCCGCGGCCCGTGTTCAAACCGGCGCGGCGGATTACATTCTTGAGCAATGCCCCGGCGGTCACCTGGCTGTATCCGCCTTTTTCATGCACGAACAATGACGCCTTTGCTTCCTGGGAAGCTCCCGCTTTACGCCGGGCAACGAAGTAGTTCCCCAATGCGGTCACGGCGCTGGGCGACAGTGGCAGCCGGCGAGACTTGAAGAACTTGGTATCGCGCACGTCGATGGTTCCTGCCCGCAGATCAATGTCCCGGAGTTCCAGGCCCGCGATCTCGCCAAGACGAAGTCCGGCGCAATATGCCACGACCAGCATTGTGTACAGCGTTAGCGGTCGCAATGGCGCCCGACGGCCGGGATAAGCCAGCGCCGTCTTAAGCAGCAACTCGATCTGCTCGTGGCTGTATATAAAAGGACGGCAGCGCTTCCGCGCAACGTCGCGAATGAGCAGACGGTCGGGAACGATGGAAGGAGTGGCTTTCCCATTCCGCGTCAAAGCCCTCGCTACGATGTTGCCGAGCCGGAGACGCCGGAGCTTCAAGGCCGCCGACCCGGCCGCAGCGGCATGCTCGCGGATCTGTTTGGAGAGCGGTTCCGCAACGGCGTCCGGCCGCGCCTGGAGGAATCGGTCGAACCGAAGAAACTCGCTCTCATGCCCGTAGTGATAACCCAAGCTGCGCATCCGCTGGATGTGATCGCGCATGACAGGTCCCAGATGACTTCCATAGCGCGGCGGCGGACGGAGAGCTTCCAGGGCTTTTGACGGATCGGCGCTGACGAGAGCGCGTGCAATCCCTGCGGTTGAACGGCACTCATATCGTTTGCGCAATTCCGCGAACGGATTCACAGGGATTACCTTCTGTTCAGCCAACCAATCGAGGAATCGAGTCACCAACTGGGCACGATGAACCACCCAGCGAACGGGAGTCTCGGTCAACTGAGCTCGCAGCCATCTGCGGAGGGCGCTCTGGTTGAGACCATTCCAGCCGTTCTTTCCAAGAGAAGCGTGGAACTTCCGCAAGGCGCAGCGGTAGCTCGTAGCTTTTGTCCGGACCTGTAAATCCGTCACAAACTGGTCCAGCAAGTCGTCGATCTTTTCTACCCGCGCCGGCATTGCTTCTTCCTCCCCGGCACTTCGAGACTGAGCGCGCGAAGATCCTCAGTTGCCAGCCGAAGATAAGTCTGAGTTGACGACGAACTACGGTGCCCAAGCAGATCGCCGATCCACTTCTCGGAGACCGAAGCCCGGAGCAGGCTTAACGCGCGCGCGAACCGAAACGCATGGGCGCCATGCCGCCCATTAACCTCGATTCCGGACTCCTGCAAACGGCGACGGATGACGGTGGCGAATGAGGCAGGGCCCGCGAGCGGGCCGAATGGAGCACGGACCCTCAGGAATACTTCCCGACGTTCGGTCTGCGGCCGCCCCTCTTTGAGATAAGCCACCAACGCCTCGCCTATTGTTGACATCAGCGGAAGGAACGATTCAACGCCCGTTTTCGATTGCCGCACCCTGAACCGTTCTTCATGCCACTGGATATCTTCCAACCGCAGGCGGAGCACTTCACCGGAACGCAGGCCGTACGTTGCGAGCATCAGAAGCATCGCATAGTCGCGCAAACCAGCGGGACTCCGATCGCGGCGGGCGGTCTCAAGCACTGCTTCAATCTGCGGTTCGGTGAACGCACGAGGGATGTCCTCAAACTGATACAGGGAAGGACTTGAAACCGCGGCAGCCAAGTCGCGATCGATTCGCTTTGCCGAGTGGAGATACCGAAGAAAGCTCCGGAGGCAACTACAAACACCCACTCGCGTGGCTCGCCGCAAATCGGGAAGTCGCCAGGCCAGGTAGGCGTCGATGTCCTTAACGCTCAGCCGGCGAAGCGATCCCATACCTGCTTTCTCGTTCAGCCATTGAAGAAAGACACGCGCGGCATCGCCGTTCTTGCAGAGAGTAGCCGCGGAGAGGCCCTGTACGTCAATGAGCCACTGAGCATATCCATCACAGACCTTCCGCTGAAGCCGTTCTTGAGCGTTGCCCGGCGGCGTCGGTGGAGGCCACTGAGGATTTATCATTCGCAGCAGCATATATATAGGCGCTCTGAACTGGGACCGCCATTTCGCCTCGTAGCTGGGAGCGCGGCGATGCTGACTGAAAAACTGCTGCGCTTGAGTCGTGAGAAACGCCTCGATGTCGGCGGGCTGAACAACTTCTAATGCGAGTCCGCGTTCTCCGATATAGGTGACGAACCGCCTTACGGCCCAGACGTTGCGCACAATCACCTTCGCTCCATACCGCAAGTCTTTCAGGTGCTGCCTGAACCGAACCACCACGGCCGGGGTCTCGTCAGGCGGCCACTCGCCGAGTCTGAATCGTAAAAAGCTGCGGACGGACTGGCGGCTGACGGTGCGCCACCAGGCCAGGCTGTTCAGGCGATTCGGTTTCCGCTTACGGTACATGCGCAGAGCGACCCGATGGAAGGCCTCAACATCGTTCGGCTGAACGTCACCAACGCTCGTGTCACATGTCCTGAGGTAATCGAGAAAGATGCGCACATGGAGGCAGTAGTCGAAAATCGTTTTGTGGTTGAAGGCGCGTCCAGTGAGATGCTGCTTGTACTCGTCTAGTTCGAGATCCTGACGAGGCGGCGGGGGCCATTGCCCCTGAACAAAGCGCAGGTATCGGTGAATCCCTGTTAAGTATCCGCGTTGCCACCCACGAATATCGCTGGGCGCGCATTCATACGTTCGGCGATACGACTTCAGATGATCTTTCAAAAATGCAATTACGTTCTCTTGGGTCACTCGCTCAGGTGCAAGCGCGATGCGATTCAGAAACGCGAGAAAATGTTTTGCCGCGTCTTGATACTTACGCGATGATTCGGAGTCAATCTTCTCCTTGAGAAGCCTCCTCCGAAACCAGGCGACGCGCCGAGCGATGTCCGTAGTCGGCGGCCAATGACCCTGGGCCAATACGAGTAGCCGGTGAATCCCGGGTGTTCGCTCACATCGCCACTGAGTATCGTCCGACGGAAAATGTCCGTGCTGCCGCCGGTAACGCTGGCGCTGCTTTGAAAGGAAACCTGCCACCTCGGAGGGCCGGGCTGTTCGGATCGGAATGTTGTGGTCGTCGAGAAAAGCGAGAAAAAGACCGGCGTCGCCAAGATAGCCTCGGATCGTCGACTGACTCAGTTGCTCTTCGCTCAAATGTGCCCGCAGTTTGGCGAGCCAATGATTAGTCGTTTGTGGTCGGGAAATCGAACGTCTCCTGGGGGGAGGGACGCTCTTAGAGATGACACATCCTAGGCCGGAGACTCAAATTTATGCGAAGGAACTCTGTCCGAAAGCGGTGCCTGGCGCGGCGATCACGATCTTGCTCCGCATAAATCACTGCTCCGCATAAAATCAGGTCATCCTCACCTACGATACCGGAATCGGCTTGACCTGGAACAACTCCAGCGGACGGATTGTGACCATTGAGGACGTTCGGGCATTCAATCCGGCAGTCCTCCTTACACGCGTTTCACTTATCAATTCTCTTATGGCGTTCTAGATTAAGCGTCGGAAACGCGGTGATATTGCTCTCGGTATCAATTGTGAAGGTGATCATATTTTCCTTTCGATCGCGGTGGTTTCTCCGCCTCGTGATCACATTCATCACTCCGACGGCTTTCACAAGCAAGCACATTCTGTAGCTGTTTTCCGGCAACCATGATGACAATTCACCGCAAGGTTGAGCCTGATGCCGACGCATGGGATCAACTGGCAGAAGTGCTCTACGAGCTGTTGCTGGATGGCTCCTCAAACGATCAGCAAGGCGAATCCCCTCACCCGGCATTGCCTGAAGGCAGAGTTGCTTTTCCTCCCGTTCTGAGTGACGAATGTGTGAGCACGGTATACAACTAAATGAAAGTCGCGATCTACCTACGAGTCAGCACGGAAGAGCAGCGCGAGCGTCAATCCATCGCTACACAGAGGGACTTCGCCGCGCGGTACCGCGCTGTCCACGAGATCGACATCCACGCCGTCTACGCCGACGATGGTATCTCTGGTACGGTTCCGCTCGACCGCCGTCCAGAGGGTCTCCGCATGTTGAAGGCGGCTAAGTTGAAGCAGTTCGAGCAGATTCTCGTTTACCGCCTTGATCGGTTAGGAAGGGACACGCGGCAGATCCTCAATTCGGTCGACGAATTCGAGAAATGTGGAATTCGGGTCAAGAGTCTCCTGAAGAGTTCGACACCGCTACAGCAACCGGGCGGTTAATGTTGACGTTGCTTTCAGGGTTTGCGGCGCACGAACGGGATGTGATTCGGGAGCGGTCGGTTGCCGGAACGAATCGGGTTGTAGAAGCGGGCGCATGGCTGGGCGGCATCGTTCCCTACGGATATCGGAAAGAGGGGCAGCGATCGCAATCGAGGCTGGTTGTATCAGAGGAGAGATCGCCGGAGTGGATTTGTCGGAAGCAGACGTGGTTAGGACGATCTATCGCATAGCTGCCGAGCAGGGCAAGTCGTGCCAGAAGATTGCCCGATGGTTGAACGACACAGCCGCGCCGTGCGCGTACGTTCGAGACGAGCGGCTACTTTTACGAGGGAAACGCAAGGTCCGAACCTCTGGCGTGTGGCGGCCTGGCCGCGTACGCAACCTTATCGTGAACACCACCTACCGGGGTGAGCATATATTTGGAAAACGGAGTTGTACGAAGAACAGGCAATTAATATCTCGACCCGTACCTGCGATCGTAACGGCCGAGACTTGGAACAAGGCTCAGCAGACCCTGACGCGCAACTTCATTTTTTGCAAGAGAAATTCACGAGAGCAATATCTGTTGCGGGGTCTCATCAAGTGCGAGCTTTGCAACCGCAACTTCAGTGGTTCGATGAACTCAGGGCGAATCGAAAAAAAGAATCCTACTAGCGGTGCAACGGAAAGCTGAGCGCAAATGGATCGTACGCCAAGGATGGGCACCGATGCCCGGCCAAAGAGATCAGAGGCGAGTATCTTGAAGACCTGGTCTGGTCCGACGTCGAACATTTCCTTCGGAATCCCGGAGACGTGTTGGAGCGGTTGTCCGAGCATCGCGGAAGCTCTGAAAGCTTTACCGGAGGAGACAGTCGTGGAAGTCAAAGTAGTGGCGCTCGACGAAGCCGGCAAGCCTTGATTCAATGCTCTGCAAAATTACGGTTCCTCAAAGACACCGCTTCTCTGTTACCTGTTCGATGTCCTCGTGCTGGCCGGCAAAGACGTGATGGGTGAGCCACTCGTCAAACGGCGCGAGTTGCTGGAAACAAAGATCCTGCACAAGCTTTCAGAGCCGATCCGGTATTCACCAGAACTCAAGGCCTCCTTAAGAGACTTAATCCAACCGGTCAAGGCACAGGCGCTGGAAGGACTGATCGCAAAGGCCGTGACAGCAGATACGAGCAGGGTGAGCGCTCGGGCGCCTGGCAAAAATGGGTGTCAATCAGCGTCAGGAGCTTGTAAATAGCGGGATACACACCGTCACGGCCAAGAACTTCGACGCACTGGTCATCGGCTTTACGAGAATGGCAAGCTGATGCACGCCGCGGGGGACTCGAAATGGATTCACGCCCGCGTCGCGCGCGGAACTGTTCAAAAAGATCAAGCCGCTGGAAATCCGGGAATGCCCCTTCGCCAACCTGCCCGAGAAGACAGCAGGCCGCTGGGGAGCCGGACTCACGGCCGCGAAGATGGCGGAGTGCCGATGCCTGAAGCTTCAGGTCGCAGTTCGAGCTAACCGTTTAAGAGGCGTGGATAGCACCGCCCTAAACTAGTTCGAAGACGACGCGGGCTTCGCCGATGTGGATCTCGTCACCAGGCTGAAGCTGGATTCCGCGAGCGCCGCCGCGAGGGACGTCGATCCGGCGACCAGCGCGAAACAGACTAGTTCCGCGATTGCTCTTGGAGTCGTACACGCGAAACCTGCCGCTTGCTGCGTCGTAGCGGATGGAGGCATGCTCGCGCGAGACGGTGGTCTCGGAATCGGCGAAGGCGAGGTCGTTGCGGCGGCGGAGACCGTCCTTCTCGCTGGTGACTTCTTTGAGACGACCAAGGTTGACGCGATCGGAGTCGATGGGAAGCTCAGTGGGGTCGCACTGTCCTTTAACGACAATCAAGCGGGCTGATGGTCGGGATGCAGACGCGGGTGCCGGCCGGCGGTTCATATACTCGATCCGGAACGGACTGTCATGCCATGCCGGCGCGGGATCACTTGGCGTCTCAATGGTGACGGAGAATCCGGGTGGAACGAACGCGCCGGCCTCGGCGAGCAGGGCGCGGAGATCGGCTTCGAGTCCATGATCGCCAGCGAGCGCGGACTCGTACAGATGGTTGCCGGAGCCCGAGGGGGCGAGGCGGACGAGCACGTAATTGTAGGGGAAGACGGAGCGGCCATTGCCGGCCGGTTCGATGTGGTCACGAACGTCTTCGAGAATATCACGGCGGATCTCGAGAAGACCAGGAGTCTCTTGTCCACCGGCGACCTTGGTAGCCCAGCCCTTCACGCGTCCGGCGATCCAACGATCGAGCTGTTCAAGCGATCTCATAGAAGT
>Ga0105240_10002611_pt1 | contig 28795 bp, 34 predicted proteins | sample KBSC54metaG_FD_80426 | JGI IMG/M metagenome (GOLD analysis project Ga0105240, IMG submission 80426) | Corn rhizosphere microbial communities from Kellogg Biological Station, Michigan, USA - KBS C5-4 metaG | ecosystem: Host-associated > Plants > Roots > Rhizosphere > Soil | place: Michigan, USA... | reverse complement strand
CAAAGGCCCGACAACATACCAGCCTGGGCCGGAGGCCCAGGTTCATGATGGCAGAACATGAAAGGGCTGAAAGCCCGACACATCATTCTCGCTGCATACCATCGAGAAATCTGCTTTAGCCCCTGAGGGAATCTTCACGGACATAACCAGATATTTCTTAACCCGTGTCCATAAGCCGTTTATTTGCAATACCATACACGTAAGTCCTTTATCCAAAGGAATTTAGCGATAAGTCCTTTGTTCGAAGGAATTTAGCACTAAAGTACGGGGAGGGGGTACCTACCCGTACTCACCGAGAAGTGGCACCTTTCCGCCTCCTTTTCGGTTGTCAGGCCAGTTACTTCCGAGATACCCTGACAGGGTGCTTCTTTGGAAGTCTCGGTTTAGTTGGTCGTTATTACTCTCTGAGGTGCTGATCGAATGCGGTTCTCCAGGCTTCTACTAGGCTTTGCCTTGGTTCTCACCCTCGCGCTGCCCAGCTTCGCCAAGACGAACAAGACGAAATCGCGCCACCACTCTGCCCTGCACAAGCTGCACCTCCGCAGGCACTCCGCCCAGCGCGGCCAGAAGGCCATCGACGACCAGCGCGCCACTCAGTTTCAGGCCGCGCTCGTAAAGTCGGGCTACCTCACCGCCAGCCAGGAGTCCGGGCATTGGGACGCCGCCACCCAAAGCGCCATGCAGAAGTTCCAGGCCGACAACGGCTGGCAGACCAAACTCGTCCCCGACTCCCGCGCCATCATCAAGCTCGGCCTCGGCCCCGCGCAGGACTCATCTGCCCCAGCCGTCACCACCGTATCCACGCCGGCCATCGCCACCACCGCATCCACCGGCGCCAGCTTCCTGCAAAAGTAGTCTTCAGTAAACTCTACGACCCGACCGAGAACACATAGTCCAGCATGTCGTCATTCGAGACCGGCAGACCGCCCGCTGTTCTCGATGCCGAAGCCTCCAGCCACATTCTGAGCCACAGGTATCCATGCACCCTCACCAGCCGTGAAGCCACAGGCTGCTTCCGTTCCAGCAGCGCCGTCACGCGGGCAGCAAGCGCATCCAGATCGCCCGCCGCTTCCGTCCTCGCCTCGACTCCCTCGTACTCCAGCAAGCTCGCGCGCGCCGCGCGAAACTGCGTCTCGCCCACCAACCCGCTCCGCACCTGAAGCCCCGACATCTGCTCCACCGCAAACGCAAGCGAAGCATCCATCCGGTCCTCAAACCCCAGATACAGAATGCGCGACCCGGCCACGCGCAAAGGCAGCATCTCGCACTCCTCGACAAAGACACGAGGCATCACTCTCGCCATCACCTCCGGCGAGAAACCTTCCGTCGTCAGAACCGGACAACCCCACTGCACGCTCAACCCGCGCGTCACCTGCTCCGGTTCAAGCCCGCACTCCGCAACCAGCCAGTCGCCGATGCGCCCCGTGCCATGCTCCCGCTGAGCGTCCAGCGCCCTGCGCAACTGCTCCTGCGTAATCCAGCCCTGCGCCAGCAGCACCAGCCCAAGCGGCACCCGATGTCGATGCGGAGTCTCCAGCGACGCCGCGCCTTCGCCGGACTCGCGCCGCACAGCAGCCCGCACCATCGCCAGAACGCACCGTCCGCCGCATCCCCAGCGATCTTCAAAGATCGGCCGGCGACGGCTGCGCCACGGCGCGGCCCATCCGCCCGCGCACTCCGGATTGCCGCAGAGCGGCCGTCCGGCCCGCGCCGGAGAGACGGCTATTCCCGCCTCGGCACGCTTCGAGGCGCGATACACATCCTCGCCCCAAATCACTCCATCACCAACAGGCGAAGCGTTGCCCGCATCACCGGTCTCCCTACCAAATCTCAGAAAAGGCATCGAATACTCTCCAGCCGCAGTTGCGGCGTTGCTACTTCGGTCACGCGCAAGGCAAAGTTTCCATTCATCACCACCACTTCGCCACGCGCCACAATCCGGTCGCCCACGACCAGGTCCACCGGCTCCGACACATGCCGATCCAGCTCCACCACATCACCGGGTCCCAACTCCAGCACCTCGCGCAGCGGCATCTCGCGCGAGCCGAACTGCAACGTCGCATCCAGCTCGATGTCGCAGAGCAGGCCAATCCCCGCCGTCCCACCATCCATCTCCACTGTCTCCATCTGCCTCTCCTTCAACTCGTCATCTGCGGTTGCTCGGCTAACTCCGCGCGCACGCCTGCGTTCAATTCCAAAACACGTTCATCGATCTGCTCTTCCAACTGCGCGCCGCGATGTTCACCGCTGCGCACCGGATACGCCCGGCCAAACTGCAACCCGCCAATCCGCAGCTCCGACGCCTCGTGCCGCGACAGCGGCAGGCGCACGATGGTCCCGGGCGCAAGCGTCGCCAGCTCACTTGCCCGCAGGCGCATCGCCGGAAACTGCAACGCCGCTCCCACTCTGGCCTCACCCATCAGCTCACGCACGCGAATCTGCGCTTCTTTGGAGCGGCGGCGCGGACGGTCGCCCTCGGAGATCAACCGGCGCAGAATCGCGTTCAACACCACCGCCGGCAGGCACAGATTGATCGTCCCCTGCGCCTCAGGCATCCTCGCCTCAAAGCTCACACACAGCGTCTTCTCGCTGAGCGTCAGCATCCGCGCCACCGCAGCCTCCGTCTCGCGCTTCTCGAAAACAAACCCCAGCCCAACCGACTGCCATGCCAGATTCAACTCATCGACCGCCATCTGCACGACCAAGGTCAGGATCGATTCCTCAATCTCCGTCAGCTCGCGCGTGGTCCATGCCCTGCCAATGCCGCCAAGCAACACGTCCACCATCGGTGCGGCAATCGCCATGTCGAACTCCAGCAGGCCGACCGCGCCCAGCGGCTCCAGCCGAATGGAACAGACGTAGGTAGGCGGCGAGATCCTCTCCAGAAACTCGTTGAACGGCAACTGCTCGCCCGCCACCAGCTTCACCTTGAACTGCGACCGCAGCCACGCGCCCAGCGCATGCATCAGGTTGCGCGCAAACAGATCGTTGACTGAGCTGATGGCCCGCATCTGATCGTTGCTGATCTGGCCCGAGCTGCTGAAGCTGTACTTTTCAACCGGGACATCGCCATCCGTCCCGGCCTGCTGCGGAGCGGCATTGCCTCCTGCCGCGGCAAACAATGCATCAATATCATCCTGCCCAAGCTGCTTTCCCATCCGTCACCTTTCGCTGTTCCGATACCTGCGCAGCCGTTCCGCTAGCGCGCGTTCGCTTTGCGTCGCGTCGCCGCAGACTTCTTCACGCCCGCAGGCGTACCGTTATGCAGTCCGGCAAGCGCCGCACGCAGACGCGCCACGGCCGAAGAATGAATCTGCGACACCCGCGACTCGACCACGCCCAGCGTCAGCCCAATCTCCTTCATCGTCAGGTCCTCGTAGTAGTAGAGCGTCAGGACCATGCGCTCCTTCTCGGGCAGCTCATCGATCGCGTCCGCCAGCCTCTGCTTCATCTCGCCCTTCAGGCAGCGAAACAGCGGATCCTCCTCCGGCGCGCCCGGAACATACGCCAGCTCTTCATCGCCCGAGTCTTCCGACCGCTCGATGTGCAGGCTGCCAATCTCAAGCCCCTTCAGATCGCCGAGAAGCTGCTGATAGTCAGCCAGGCTCAGGCCCATCTCCCGCGCAATCTCCTGCTCCAGCGGCGCACGCCCGACCCGCTGCGTGACCGCACGAATCGCCTCTTCTACAGCCCTGCCCTTGCGTCGCAGCTCGCGCGGACTCCAGTCCAGCGTGCGCAGCGAATCGAGAATCGCACCGCGAATCCGGAACTGCGCGTAGCTCTTGAACTGGACCTTCTTGTTGCGATCAAACTTTGAGAAAGCATCAATCAGCCCGACCACCCCGGCTGAAACCAGATCGTCCAGGTCCACATGCTGCGGCAGCCGCTCGTGAATGCGTCGCGCCACATAGCGCACCGTCGGCAGATGCTCCATCAGCAGCGCATCGCGCTCCGCCGCGGCCCCGGCGGCCTTGCCCTGTCGTGCGCCATTACCCTCCAGCGCCTGAGCCAGTTCCGCAAACGACGTCTCGACCTCGCCAAACAGCTTTCCCTTCGACAGCCCCTGAAACACCTGGACCGGAACCGGACTTCCTGCACTCATGCCTTCCCCCGTATCGTCTTCATCTGTCGTTCAACGTCAACCGCCATCACGCTGCCTCTATCCGACCGTCCCGATGCTGCGAACCCGAATGTCCGCCGGAATCTCCGCCGGGGCCAGCACCGTCACCTTCGGTAAAAACGGCTCCAGCCAACGCCGCACGTGATACCGCGCCGGACTCGGACAGAGGAGCACGGGAAGGGCCGAGGTCGAGGCCCCACCGGTTAGCTGTTTCACAGATTCCACAAGCCGCTTCAGGAAATCTCCCGCCGTGCCGCCCGTGCGAGCGCCATCGCCCAGCAGCAGCGCGGAGTTCTGCGGATCGAAGGTGTGCAGTAGCTCCGTCTCCAGCCCCTGCTCCAGCATCAGCACGCGCAGCCCGCCCTCGCCGTCGAGCAGCGGATAGACCAGCCCCCGCCCCAGCGCCTGCCGCACGCTTTCCACAAGATGAACGACGTTCTTGGACTGCTGCGCCGCCTCGACCAGCACTTCGAGAATCGCGCCCAGGTCGCGGATCGAAACCTGCTCCCGCAGCAGTTGCTGCAAGACCTTCTGCACCTCGCCCAGACTCATCAGCTTGGGCACCAGCTCCTCGACCAGCTTCGGATGGCTCTCGTTCATGCTGTCGAGCAGCCGCTTGACCTCCTGCCGCCCCAGCAACTCGTGCGCATGACGCCGAACCAACTCGGCCAGATGCGTCCCGATCACCGTCGTCTGGTCCACCACCGAATAACCTGCGGCCAGTGCCTGCTGCTCCAGCCCCGGCGCAATCCACCGTGCCATCACGCCAAACGCCGGCTCGCGCGTCTCGACACCGGGCAGGCTGCGCGCCTTCGGGTCCGCATTCACAGCAAGCAGACAGTTCTGCTCCGTCTGCCAGCGCGCAATTTCAACGCCGCGCAGGCTCACCACATATTCGCGCGGCTTCAAACGCAGGTTGTCTGTAATGTGAACCGGCGGAACGATGAACCCAAGCTCCGTCGCCAAGTGTCGCCGCAAGGCGCGCACACGGTTCAGCATCTGCCCGCCCTGCTTCTCATCCACCAGCGGAATCAACTGGAAGCCGATCTCCAGCGTCAGCTCATCCATCTTGAGCAGCGACGCCAGGTTCTCGCCCTTCGCGGCATCGGCAGCGCCCGGTTTGGCAAGTGCCGCAGCTTCACTCGCAGCGTCTTCCATAGCGGCCGAAGCGTCATCGTGCCCTTCGGGCAGCTTGCGCGCCAGCAACCCAACGCCCGCCGCCATCAGTACAAACGACAGCTTCGGCAATCCGGGAACCAGCGCCAGCGCCAGCAGCACACCGCATGCAATCCACAGCGTGTTCTTCTTACGAAAGAGCTGAAAGCCAAGCTCCTCATCGAGCGCACCCGACGACGAAGCCCGCGTCAACACAATGCCGCCCGCAATCGACACCAGCAGGCTGGGAATCATCGTCACCAGGCCGTCGCCGACGGTCAGCGTCGTGTACGTCTGCACCGCCGTCGAAAGGTCCACGCCCTTTTGCAGGACGCCGATCAGCAGACCGGCAACGATGTTGATTGTCGTAATCAGGATCGTCGCCAGCGAATCTCTCTGGTTGAACTTCGCCGCGCCGTCCATCGAGCCGTAAAACTCCGCCTCGCGCGCAATCGCCTGACGCCGCTTCCGCGCACCCTGCTCGTCGATCAACCCGGCGTTCATGTCCGCGTCAATCGCCATCTGCTTGCCCGGCAGAGCATCGAGCGTGAACCGTGCCGTCACCTCCGCCGTGCGCACCGCGCCGTGGCTCACCACCAGAAACTGGATCGCAATCAGCGCAAGAAACAGCACAAAGCCGACAACGTAATTTCCTCCGATGACAAACTGCCCGAACGCCTCAATCACTGAACCGGCCGCGTGCGTTCCCTCCTGCCCATGCAGCAGAATCCTTCGGCTCGACGCAATGTTCAGCGAGAGACGAAACAGCGTGAGCAGCAGCAGCAGCGTAGGAAATACGGAAAAGTCCACCGCGCGGCGCACCTGCACCGCCGTCAGAAACACAATCACCGAGGCCGTAATCGACAACGCCAGCAGCACGTCCAGCACGACGCCGGGAATTGGAATCAGCATCACGAAGACCATGCTGACCGCAGTGACCGGCAACAGAATCTTCCGGATCCCCGATGCGGAAAGACCGCCGACTTTCTTCAACGCAACTTCACTCACATCCCACCTCCAAAGCCGCGCATTCCCGCCATCGCAGGAAGCACCGCTCCCAGCCGCGCGCGCTCCCGCTCCTCGCGGTCACGTCGCACGCGCTCCTCAACTTTTTGCCGATACAGATACGCCAGAATTCCCGCGACCGCCGCATACAGGTCGAACGGGATCGACTGTCCGGGTTCAACCATCCTGTACAAACTCCGCGCCAGCGGCGGGTTTTCGATCAGCGGCACACCGGCCCATCGCGCCTCTTCACGAATCTCTGCGGCCAGCAGGTCGCGCCCCTTGGCCAGCACCGTCGGCGCGGCCATCGTCTCGAAGCTGAACTCCAGCGCAACCGCGTAGTGCGTCGGGTTGGTAATCACCACGCTGGCGCGCGACATATCGGCCTTCACCCTGCGCTTGCGCATGGCGCGCTGCACCTGCCGCACCCTCGCCTTGATGTGCGGGTCGCCCATCGAGTCGCGAATCTCTTCGCGCACTTCCTGCTTGCTCATCTTCAACCGCGCGTTCCAGCTTCTCCACTCCATCGCGTAGTCCAGCGCAGACCACACCAGCGTCACCCATGCCGCATCGAGCGCAAGCCCGTAAGCGGTAGAAAATGTCGCAGGCAGCCGCACCATGCTCATCACCGGCAGCGGCAGCATCAACGCCTTCAGCGCCATCCAACCAAGCAGCACCATCACCGAAGCAGGAACCAGCGACTTCAACACCCGCGCCGCCGAGCGCAGCGAAAACAGGTTCCCTAGGTTCGTTGCCGGATTGAGCTTCGAAAACTTAGGCTCCAACGCATTCGCATAGAAGCGAACGCCACCGTTCTGCGCCATGCCCGACACAAGCGCGGCCACAAAACTTGCGCCCAGCACAAGCCCCACAGGCAACAACACCGGCTCCAGCATGGGCTTCACCGCCTCACGCCAGACGTGCCCTTCATGCCGGTTCCCCTCCACCGCAACGCGCAGGCTCTCGACAAACACCTGCTTCCATCCGCTCACAAATCCGTGCGCCACTGCGCCAAGCGCCAACACTCCGCCCAGCATCGCCATCGCCGAAAGCAATTCGCGGCTGTGAACAAGGTCTCCCTTCTCTTTCGCCTTTTTCCTTTTTTGCGGTGTTGCCTGCTCTGTCCCTTTTTCGCTCATGCGGACGCCATCAACCTTCCCGCCTCATCCAGCAAGGCCGTAAAGTGACGTTCAATCCATCCCGGCCAGATCGCCAGGCTCCCGATCAACACGACGTAAGCAACCAATGTCTTCAGCGGAATACTCAGCACCATCGCAGGCAACTGTGGCGCGAGCCTCGACACCAGCGCCACCACCACCTCGACCGTGAGCGTCGCGGCCAGCACCGGCGCGGCAAGCTGCAACCCGGCAAGAAAAATTCCTCCGGCCATCATCGCCAACGCGGCGCCGGTCTTTGCCTGAATCACCGCCTGCCCCACGGGAACAGCGCGAAAGCTCCTGACCACCGCAGCCAGCAGGCTTCGATCAAGTCCCGAGCCGATGATGACCAGAATGCCGAGCCAGTTCAACATCTGCCCCAGCACTTCCGTCTCGATCATCGAGTTCGGGTCCATCAGGTTCACCAGCGAGAAGCTGAATTGCAGTCCCAGCACAGTGCCCGCGAACATCAGCGCCTCCATCAGCATCGAGGGCGACAACCCAAAGACCAGCCCCACTCCCAACTCGCCCAGCACGCCTTGCATATCCAGCACCGTGTGTGCGCCCGGAATCACCGCGACCACCGGAGCCAGCAGCGCGGTCATCGCAATCACAAACGCGGCCTTGACGCGCGGTGAGATCGCCTGCGAAGAGAACACCGGCGCGAAGACCATCAACCCGCTCAGGCGCACTAATACGAACACCGCAGAGGTCATGTACTGCGACCAGTCTCGAATGAAGATGCCTGCTCCCTGGTCCATAGCGTCTATCCCAGGTACCGATGAAAATCGCTCAGCAGCCGCAGCGTGAAACCCACGGCCCGGTGCGCCATCCAGGGAAGCGTCACCATCGCAACGGCAAAGACCACGATGAGCCGTGGCACTGTCGTCAGCGTCTGTTCCTGAACGCTGGTCAATGTCTGGAGCAGGCTCACCACCAGGCTCACCACGCACGTTGCCAGCAGCATCGGAAGGCTCAACAACATCGACTCCATCAACACGCGCCGCAAAATCTCCACCGCCTGATCGGGGCCCACGGGCCACCTCCGCAATCTCAAAACCTAGAAGCTCTTAATCAACTGGTCCGCCAGCAGACGCCAGCCATCGACCATCACGAACAGCAATATCTTCAGTGGCGTTGAAATCACCACAGGCGGAAGCTGCATCATGCCGATCGACGTCGTCACGCTCGCCACAACCAGGTCCACCAGCAGGAACGGAAGGAACAGGATGGCGCCAATCTCAAAGCCCGCCTTCAACTCGCTCAGGATGTATGCCGGAACGACAACCTGCATCGGCAGATCCTCTCTGCTCTTCGGCTGCGCCGCCAACCCAGCAGACGCAAACACCGCCAGGTCCTTCTCGCGCGCGTAGCGTAGCATGTACTTCTTCACCGGGACCATGCCGCGCTCAATCGCCTCAGGCCCCGAAATCGTTCCGGCACTGTACGGGGCGACCGCAGTCTGCTGCACCTCGAGCATCACCGGCTGCATCAGGAACCAGGTCATCATCAGCGCAAGCCCCATCAGCACCTGATTCGACGGGGCCGTCTGCGTTCCCAGCGCCTGACGCAGAAAGTGAAACACCACCAGCAGCCGCACCATCGGCGTCATCGCCAACAGCAGCGCCGGCAGCAGCGTCAGCAGAGTCAGCCCGAGCACAATGGCCCAGGGCACGCTTCGATTCGACGTCAACGCATCCGCGATCGAGCCATTCTTGATGGCATCTTTGGAAGACCCTGCCATCTTCGCGTCAAACGATGCATCGGCTCCAGCTCCATCGCTCCGTGTACGCAGGCGCTGTTCACCGACAGAGCGCCGCGCGCCGGGGCCTGTTCTTCGCGCCGCGGACTGCGCATGAAGCGCCGAGACCGGAGTCGCCAACAGAGCCATCAACATCACAGCGCAGCGCAAGCTGCGTCCTACTGGCATGTCTCGTCCACACCTTTCGCGCTTGCCTGCGAAGAAACAGCCTTGACCGGAACCATCGCCGTCACGCACTCCACACTGCCGCCCACGAGAAACAGCTCCTCCCCGCACCGGACCAGCATCAGTTGCCTCTTTCCACCCAAAGGAAGCGTTTCGATCAAACGCATCTGCTTTCGCTGCACGTCACGCAATCCGCGACGGCCCCGCACGAGACCCCACAACCACCCAGTCAGACCGTGCAGTTCCATGTCGGACTGCTTCGCCTCGGGCTGCTTTGCTCCCTGAATCAACTGCATTCCTTTGCTCTGTTCCATCGTGATTCTGCCCGTCTTATCTCTCGCTTTTTGTCGCGGCGCTCTTTGCGGAACACACCGGCAAGAAGAAACTAATCCAGCCGCGTCACACGCAAGGCCATACGCTGGTCCACCACTTCAAACTCACCCCAACCCAGTTGCACGTTCCCCACTCGGATTGGCACGTCCTCCGTATCGGGCGAAAGCGTCTCGAAGACCTGTCCCACGGCAAGCGAGAGCACATCCTTCACTTTGAAGCGGTGGAGCAGCACCTCAGCTCGCATCGTCATCTTCATCTGGGCCAGCGTCTCCCACTCGCGGTGCTCTTCAATCCGCAACATCCACGGTGTAGACGGTGTCGTCCGCGCAAGCTCTCCTCCCGCGGACAGCGGAACCGGCGTACTGCGTGCAATCTCTGTCGTCCCTGCTGTGTTCATCGCTTCACGGTCCTTTATGTCGGGCAAGCTATCTCTGCACAAGAAAATCGGTGAAGAACACGTCCACAACCTTCAACTCCGGATTGTGTTTCAGCAGCGCCGCCTTCAACTCCGTCTTCAAACGGTCTTTGCCATCGGCAGCAAGCAGCGCATCGGATGTCTGTCTGCCAAGCACGGTCAATGCCGTATCGCGCGCCTCAATCATCGACTCGCTTCCACCAGTTTTTTCCGGGGCCTTTTCGCCCGTCTGTGCCGGTCCCTTGCCGCTGGCCGCATCCGTCACCTGCAACACCACGGACACCTTCAAATACGAAGCATGATCTGCATCCGCCAGATTCACCACCAACGGATCGAGCGCCATCAGATGCGTGGCAACCGGAGCGGGCGCAGTCTTCGACGCCGCGCCTTGCACCGGCAGGCGGCCTGCGCGCGCCAGGGCATACAGAGCGCCTCCAATTCCAAGGCCGGCGATCATCACTCCCACCACCACGGCAATCACCAGCGGTAGAACAGGAAATTTCGCCGGCTCCGCAGCGTGAGCAGAAGGCATAGAAGGAGCACTTGCCAAAACAGTGGGAGGAGTCGCCATAATCTCCCATACTCTGCAAGCCCGTGGCCATCCCCACGGTGCGCCGATGAGAGAATCTTCATCCTCGAAGATGCAGCGAGCGGGCGAAAGCATCTCAAGCCCTCCGCCCGCTCGCCGCCTGTTCTTTGCCGCTTAGCGAATCAGCGCCAGCGTGTCCTGCGTCACTGTATCGTAGGTCGTTACGGTCTTCGAGTTTGCCTCAAATGCCCTCTGGGCGACGATCAGATTAGAAAACTCTGATGCAATATCGATGTTCGATTGCTCCAGAGCGTCGTCGCTGATCGTCCCTCGTCCACCCGTGCCTGCCACCCCAACCGTCGCCAGGCCCGACGCCGCCGTGGTCATGAAGTTGTTGTTGCCGGTCACGGTCAGCCCAGCCGTATTGGCAACGCTGGCCACCGCCAACTGGCCGATCGTCGAAGTCCGGCCATTGCTGAACTGCGCCGTGATAGCGCCGCTCGAATCCACCGTAAAGCTCTGATACACGCCGCTCGCAAAACCGTCCTGTAGTGTTCCATTGTTGCTGGAAGCGGCCGCGAGTTGCTTGATCGTCGGATTTCCGCTGCTGTCGTTCAGGTTCCAGTTGAAGTTCAGATCGCTGGCCCCATCGGTCAACCCAGGAAACTGAATGTTCGCCACGCTCCCGACAGGCGCGGTAAGGTTCCCCGAAGTATCGAACGTCAGCGTGCCCGTATTGTTCGCGGGAACGCCAGTTGCGTCTCCGGCTGGCAGAGCAACCGAATAGTTCCACGTATTCGTGCCCGTTTTGGTATAGGTAATCGTCAACTGGTGGCTCGATCCAAGCGAATCGAACACCTGTATCGGCGAGCTGAACGTCGTACCCGTCGTCGCGCTCGCATTCAGGTTGGCCGTAACTGCGATGTTTCCCGTCGCCTGTGCCGCTTCGTTCGCGCCAACAGGAATCGTCAGCGGCTTCAGGCCGGCGGTCTGGTTCACAACGCCGTTGACCGCGCCATAGCCCATCACCTGTTCGCCATTCACCGTAATCAGATTGCCGCTCGAATCAAGCTGAAAGTTCCCGGCCCGCGTCAGCGACTGCACGCCGTTCTGCTGCACCACAAAAAATCCGTTCCCGGCCAGCGCCATGTCCGTCGGGTTCGTCGTCGGAAGCAGCGTTCCCTGAAGAAAGTTTGTGCTCGTCCCCGAAACCTTGACGCCTGCCCCGGTCTGGATCGCATCGCCCGAACCGGACTCGCCGATCTGCTGATAGAAGAGGTCCTCAAACGACGTGTTCTGTCCTTTGTAAGCCGTCGTGTTCAGGTTCGCCAGATTATTGCCAATCGTGTCCAGTGCAACCGTGTCGGCCTGCAGGCCGGACAGCGCAATCGAAAAATTCCCCATGCTCGTTCTCCTTAATTTCTTCGTTGTTGAACTGCCGTTTCTTCCTGCTTCGTTAACTTCCCGCCGCCGCTTCGGTGGAACCGCTGTTGCCGGACTGCTCGACAGCCGCCAGCCCCTGATTGATCTGGATCAACTGCTGCAGGCTGTTCACACCGACCAGTTGCTGAATGTAAGCGTTCGGATCTGTCGGCTGGGTCGGGTCCTGGTTCTTGAGTTCACTCACCAGCAACGTCAGAAAATCGTTGGACGTAATCTGCGACGAACCTCCGGTCGCGCTCGTACCAGATGTGTCAGTGCCCGCGCTGTTATTCGCCGCTGCTTCCGTCGCCTGCCTCCGCGCCAGCGCCGTTGCCACAGCAGACGATGCCGTTGTGGCCACCTTCGTATTCACACTTCCTTGCAATGCATTCATCGTCATCTCCATGCGCTATGGTTTCTCTTCAGCTTCCTGAGTTTCGGCTTACGCCCGGACACTCAACCAGCTTCCTCCGCCCGCATAGTGCAGCGGCGGCAACATCTCATCGGCCTCTGTCACGCCCTGTCCCGGATAAGGACTCCGGTCCGCGACCGTTCCCTGCATCGCGCGGCCTCCATCTCCACCCTGTCCGCTCCGCTGCTGCATCTGCCCGGCCGCACCACCACTCATGCCGCCAGCCTCAGCACGCACCGTCGCTGCCGCCGGCAGAGGATGCACGACCACCGTGTTCACCGCAACCCGCTCCTGCTGCAAAAACGCAGTCAGCGAAGGCAGCTCTCGATGCAGCATCTCCTGGCCTGCCGGAGAAGCCGCTGACAGTGACGCATTCACTCCGCCGCCCGAAGCCATCTCGGCGCGGATCTTCAACCATCCCTCAGTCCCGTTGGGCACCCCGACCTCCAGCGTCGTAGGCGATGCCGACAGCGTCCTGTGCGCCACGTCCGGCGTGGATGAGGTCGCTGCGCCCGCAAAGCCTGACTCGCCTGCTCCAACATGCATCGTGCCCGGCTGCGCACCGCCATCGCTGCCCTGAGCTTTTGCAAAAGGAGCAGTCGCCGCGACATGGCCCAGCGCCGCCCCGCTCGCAACAGCAGCCGGATTCGCACCAACGACAGTCGTTGCGTTCTTCAACTTCGCACCGCCATCGTTTGCCGGGAGCACAACAGAAGCAACGGCCTTCACCGTCTCCTGCCCTGCCTTAAGCGCAGCTTGCGAAATTCCAGGCGTGAGCGACGATTGCCCAACCACACTGGCATCGCCCTTCGTAACATGCCCATCCTGCTGCGAGCCTGCTCGTTGTCCTTCAGCAGACGTCTGCGGAGTGGTGTTCTGCTTGCCAGGTGAAACTCCACCTTTATAAGCGGCAGGCTGTACTTCTTTTCCTGATCCAACGCGCGGCCCGCCGATTGCCGCTGTCTTCGCAATCGCCTTCTCCGCAGCGGCTGCCACAGGCGTCGCAGCCATTACGGCTGGCTGAACCGCATTCACCACAACGCTTCCGACCGCATTTGTATCCTGTTGGTGAACGCCGGTCTTCTCTGAAGCACCCTGCTTTTTCTCCGAAGCCTTTTTCGCCGATACAGGCTGTTTCTCACCCGTACCTGTCGCCGCGACTTTCTCAATCGTTATTCCCTGTTCCACGGGCGCGGACACGTGTTGCGCAGCCGTTACCACACTCACCGACGCGGGCGCAGAAACCGCACCCGCGACAACAGCCGTCTGCGATGCAGCCTTTGGAATGGCTTCAACGTTCCCGTCAGCGCTCTTCACCGCGGCAGATTGCGCTTGCCCTCCACCCTCACTCTCGGCGACGCTCACTGACGGCTCCACCGCAGCGGATAGAACGGATAGAGCGGATCGATCAACCACCGCGTCGTCATTACCCGCGCTGCTCGAAGCCTTTGGCAACTCAACTGACTCGACCTGAAGAGGCCTCGCCGGCGGAGCCCAGTCTGCGCCGGATTTGATGTTCGATGACACGTTCGTGCTCGACGCCGTGATTGCAGGGGCGGCCGCAACAGATCCCTCCACGGAAGCCGAAGGTTTACCGGCGACCGTCTGAACCTCTGCTGCCACCAGCGCCGCAACAGGACCGTCCGCAGCCTCCGCCTTGAAAGCAGCTTCGCCCTTCGGCGCGACCGGCTCCGCCGTCTCCTGAGTTACATCTGCGGCAGTGCCCGGGAACAGCTCCAACTCAGCCGTTTCGCCCAGGCTCTCTGCAAACGTCTTCGCCTCGCCCTGCGCTTTATCAGCGACCGCGGCGCGAACGTTAGCCTGCCCCGTGCCCATCGGAATTGCAACCGCTGCGGCCGTCACCATGATCGTCCCTCTCTTTCAGTCGCTGCATTTCCTATGCCAACCGAAACCTGTACAGCATTAAGGAGTCTTCATCCGCGCTGCCCCGCCGTTCCAACGCCGAGCAAGAAATCTGTCGTCGGACTCAGCCTGCGCTCTGCGTTCTTCTTCCACTCCGATCTGTTCCTCGGCGCGCACAATCAGGCGCTCCATCTGCTCGCGCTTCAGACGGCTCGCAAGATACTGCTCCCTCGCGGTCTCCTTCATCGCCTGGCGCTGCTGGCGAATCGGCTCAAGCCGCCCTCGCTTCACCCCTGCAGCCAGATGTTGCGCCTCCGAGGCGGTCCATCCAATGCGGTCGTCCTCGCCAAGCGTCCGCCGTCCCTCTGCCCTTGCCGAACGCACAGCGTCCTCCTGGCCGCCGATCGCCTGCTGCACCTCATACATCGCCGTCGCCGCGCTCAACAACTCGGCGGAGCGCAGCTCTTCGATCACGCCGTAAATGCCCATAATTCGCCTGAGCGTCGTTAATTTCCCGCGCATGATTTACAACTCCATCGCATTCAGCCGTGCCACTGCATCGTCCATCGACACGCGCTCCATGCTGTCCTGTTCAAGAAACGCTCGCAGCGCGGGCATCACTTCCATCGCGCGGTCCAGTTCAACATCTGTTCCCGCCTTATAAGCCCCAATGCGGACCAGATCTTCCGACCGCGCATGGGCCGCCAGCAATCGCCGCGCCGCCGAAGCGCTCGCGCGATGCTCCCGCGAAGTCACCGCGGGCATCAACCGGCTCAGCGAGTCCAGCACATTCACCGGCGGATACCACCCCGCCGCCGCCATCGACCGCGACAACACCACATGACCATCCAGCAGCGACCGCACCGAATCCACCACCGGGTCCTGCTGATCGTCGCCCTCCATCAGCACCGTGTAGAACGCCGTAATGCTGCCCGTCTCAAAGTTCCCCGCACGCTCCACCAGCTTCGCAAGTTTTGAAAACACCGAAGGCGTGTAACCCTTGCTGGCAGGAGGCTCCCCCGCCGCCAGCCCTATCTCGCGCGCAGCCATCGCATAGCGCGTCAGTGAATCCAGCACCAGCAGCACATGCTTTCCCCGCATGGCATGAAACTCCGCAACCGCAGTCGCCGCCATCGCAGCACGTATACGCAGCAGCGGACTCTGGTCCGAAGTCGAAACGAAAACCACTGACCGCTTCAACCCCTCTTCGCCCAACGAGTCCTCCACGAACTCGCGCACCTCGCGCCCGCGCTCACCGACCAGACCCACCACGGTCAGGTCCGCCGCCGTGTTCCTCGTCATCATGCCTATGAGCGTGCTCTTGCCGACGCCCGATCCGCCGAAGATGCCCACACGCTGCCCACGTCCCACCGTCAGCATTCCATCCAGCACACGAAGCCCCGTCTGCAACGGCTCCCGAATCGGTCTGCGTTCCATCGGGTGCGGAACCGCACCATCAAGCGACCACATACGCGAGACCTTCGGCGCCTCCCCACCGTCCAGCGGCGCACCCAGCGCATTGAGTATCCGCCCCTCCATCGCCGTTCCCACGGCAATCTCCGGCACGACTCCCATCGCCAGCACCGTGTCACCGTAACGCACGCCCTGTGTCGCCTTCAACGGCATCGCAAGCACATGGCGTCCGCGAAAGCCAATCACTTCGGCGGGATGCCGTTCGCCGTCGCTACCCGCAATCTCACAACACTCACCCACCGAGCACATCGGACCTTCCGACTCCACCGTCTGTCCATTGGCCTCCACCACACGGCCCTGCCATCGCCATGCAGGCCGCGCAGCCAGTCGCGCAAAATATGGCTCCAGATTAAACCTCTGCCCGGTCGAACTGCATTCGCCGGCGTCTTGCATCATTGCCGTCATCAGGGCCTCTTCTGCAGCAGATCGAAGAACCCCTGCTCAATCTCTGCCAACTGTGCTTCCACGCCAAGGTCCACCTTACCCACACTCGTCTCCAGCACGCACTCACCCGATTCAAGCCGATCGTCACCGCTCAACTCCAGGCCCGCCTCCCGTGCTTCGCGGAACACCTCTCTCCACCGCTCCACATTTGCCGAAGGAACACGCACCACAACACTGCTGCCGTCCGCCACCTTCTCCAGCGCCACACGGACCGCCGCCGTCAACAACAGCGGGTCCAGCTTCACCTCACGATGCAGCACTCGCGCAGCAATCGCCAGCGCCAGCTTCACCATCTCCGGTTCAATACCCGCAAAATATCGGGCACGTTCTCTACGGAACTGCTCGCAGCTTCGCAGCACCGCGTCACGTTCCTCAGCCACGCGCTGCTCCAATTCTTTCTCCCACACTTCATTCGCTTCGCGTCTGGCCTCCGCCTTCGCTGCTTCCATCTGAGCGGCAACGTCTTCAACGACAGCCGTCTCGTCAAGAGCAGCCTCTTCCTGTAAACAAAGTTCCCTGTCTGCCTTCAGGTCTGCTGTCGCTACCTCCATCGAATCCGCGTTCTCATATTCAGGCGCAAAAAACTCCAGACGTGAAACCTCTTTCCTCAGGGAACGCGCATCCATCCACCGCACCGGAAAGACTGCAGACCCGGCCTGGCCTGCGCCATCCGACGCAGCCCGCTCAGACGGCAAGCTCATCGTCCACCTCCATCTTCAGGATCATGCGGCCTTCACTCTCAAGCTGCCTCGCCAACGCAAGCAGCTCCTGCTGCGCATGACCAACGTCTCTCATGCGCACCGGCCCCATCACTTCCATGTCTTCCTTCAGCATCTCGACCGCGCGCGAACTCATCGCCCTGAACAGATGCGCCTTCAGGTTGTCCCTGCCTCCCTTCAGCGCCAGCGCCAGCGTCTTCTTGTCAGCCGCGCTCACAAACTCGCGGATGCTCTCCGGCGGCACCGTCAACAAATCTTCAAACGTGAACATCAGGTTCCTGATGCCGATCGCCGTCTGCGGCTCGGTCACTTCAATCTCTTCCAGAATGCCTTTGCTCTCCACCTGGTCCAGCCGGTTCAACAGCTCCGCCACGGCCTTGAAGCCCGAGTAGGATTTCCTTCCGCCCGACCCCATCTTCTCCATGCGCTTGTGCAGCGTCATGGCGACCGTCTTTGCCATCTCCGGCGAAAACTGCCGCATCTCGGCCAGTCTTCGCACCACATCCACGCGCATCGCGCCCTTCATGTTCATCAATACGGTCGAGCCGCGCTTCGCATCCAGATGCGCCAGCACCAGCGCGACCGTCTGCGCGTGCTCGTTCTCCAGAAACTTACTCAGATGCACAGCATCCATCCGCTGCACGATCGCCATGTCGCCGGTTGCTCGCTCGCGGACCTTCTTGACCTGCACCAGCATCTCCTCGGCCCTGGTGGAGCCGAACGCCTCGGTCAGCAATTTCAGCGCATAGTCCGGGCCGCCGCGCACCATGTACTGCTGCGTCTCCAGCAGTCCGTAAAACTCCGTCAGCACCTGCGTCAACTGTGTCGCCGGAACCTCGCCCAGCCGCGTAATCTCTTCCGTCACACGCCGTACATCGCTCTCGGAAAGACTCTGAAACAGCGCCTTGGCAAGCTCATCGCCCAGCGCCACCATCAGGATCGCCGCCTTCCTGATCCCCGGCATCTCCGCCGCTTCAAATCCGGACTCCGCCGGCAACATCAGCGGGTGGTGCCGCTGCTCGGGCGTTCTCATCTGCGTTGCTGCTTCCATTTACTCCGTCTCCTCGGGCGTTCCAATCCACGCTTCCAACAGCCGCGTGCTCTGCGCCGGCTCGCGCCGGATGTGTTCCGAAACCTGCTCAAAGATTCCCTGATAGTGCCTCTGGGTCCGTAAAAGCGCGGGCTCAGGCGCAGGCAGCTCATCGACAGCGGCGCGTTGTTCCAACTCACCCGCAGGAGCAAGCAGATGTTTATCAAACGTCCCCTTCGCTCCAGCCTCCAGCAGTGGAGGTTCGCGCAGCGTCTCCGTGACCTGCCGCGCTATCGGACGCAACACAAACAACACCAGCACCAGCGCGCACAAGCCCATTACCAGCGTCCGCGCCAATCCCGGCTGCGTGCGCAACAACGCGCGTGACTCGCTCATCACTCTGTCCATCATCGGCGGCTTGATCGCGGGCGCATTCGTGCTGAAGCTCACATTCTCGACCACCACCTGATCGCCGCGCCGTGAATCAAAACCGACCGCCGCCTGCGCCAGTTCATCCAGCCTGCGCATCTCGTCGGCGCTTCGCGGCTTCCATACGACGTGCGCCGCGCTGCCCGTACCTTCGGTCACGCTCCGGTCGTTGACAACAACCGCCGCCGTCACGCGCCGCACCCGGCCCGGACCCTGCTCCGTATGGACAAGATGCTTCGTCACGCCATACGTCCCGTTCTCTTCGCGCAGACTCTGTTCCGCACCCGTTCCCTGCTGCGGATAAACCGGAAGCGCCTCCTTCTGTAGCAACGGCGGCGTTCCCGGCGCAGCCGCCGCGGCAGATCCCGCAGCCCCACCCACCGCGGCCGCTCCCGGCGAGTTGCTCGCCGTGCCCGGAATCCCCTGCGGCTTCACCGCTGGCGCCGACGTCTGCTCGCTCTTCTGCATACTTAGCGTCGCTTCCTGCGTCGGGTCGTAGATCTCGTCCGTGTGCTCCTCGGTGCCTTCGTCATAGCTGATGTTCACCGTAGCGCGCACATTGTCCCGGCCCGCCAGCGGTTCCAGCATCGCCACCAGCTTCGCCTCCAGCGCCTGCTCTTCTTCCTGCTTTGCCGCATCGTTCGAGCGTGGCTTCAGGTCCACGCGCCCGTCGGCATCCACCAACGTCACCTGATCGGGACTCAAATTCTCCACCGAACCCGCCACCAGACTGCGAATCGCATCCGCCTGGTCCGGGTCAAGCCCTCCACGCCTCAGCTTCAACACCACCGACGCCTTCGCCGCCTTCTGCTCCGACGTGAACAACGAAGGCTGCGGCAGCACAAGATGCACCCGCGCCGACTCGACCGCGCTCAGCGTTCCAATCGTGTGCTCCAGTTCGCCTTCCATCGCACGCTGATAGTTCACCCGCTCGTCGAACTCGCTGCCCACCCAGTTCGGCTTGTCGAATAACTCGAACCCAAGCCGCCCCGTCTGCGGCATCCCCTTTTCCGCCACTTCCATCCTGGCCTTGTCCACCATGTCCGCCGGCACCTGGATCCCCGCGCCGTCCGGCGTCAGTTGAAAAGGAATGCCCGCCGCCGAAAGCTCCTGCGAAACCTGCTGCACGTCCTTGCCGTCAAGCCCCGTGAACAGCGCGCGCCAATCCGGACGGCCCGCAAACCATGCCATCCCCGCGCACACCGCCGCCAGAAAGATGACCGAGGCAACCAGCCAGCTCCGCTTGCCCGCAGGCAGCGCCATGAACCGCTGTTGCAACGCGGACGCCACAGCCTGCGCCTTTTCCATTGGACCTTCGGGCATGGGAGCCTGCGGACTCTTCCGCAGTGCCGCTTCACCCGTCTGTTCTGTCTCTGCCATCTCGCCTCAGCGTTAAACACCGCCAACCTGAAACCTCAAATGAGATCGGCGGCTGCCTTCTTGTATTTCCATTCCGCGGTCTTCTTGTATTTCCATTCCGCAGCGAAGCGGAGGAATCTGCTTTTCTCTCCCCGCCACCATTGCATCTACGGAAAACTCGTCAACCTAAAACTGCATGTTCATCATCTGCTGATAGGCGCCCACCGCTTTATTGCGCACTTCAAGCGCCAACTGAAACGCCATGTCCGCCTTCTGCGTAGCGATCATCGCATCGTGGATATCCATGCCCTGCCCGCTCAACACGCCCGTCACCGCCTGCGCCGCCTGCTCGTCCAACGCGCTCGTCTGCTGCACCATCGACTTCAGCATCCCTGCAAAAGGCACGCTCGGGCTCGCCTGTGTCGCGCCGGCCAAACTCGAAAACGTATCATCGACGCCCGCTGCTCCAACGCCGCCCACCAATCCAAACCCGCCACTAAATCCGTTCATGCTCACCCCTCACGCAGTCCTTGCCTATTTCAAAATGTCCAGCGACGAACTCACCATGTTCTTCTCCGCCTGCACAGCCGACACGTTCATGCCATACGACCGCGTCGCGCCCATCAGGTCCACCATCTCCGTCAGCGGATTGATGTCCGGATACTCCACATACCCATCCGCCCCCGCATCCGGATTGCCCGGATCGTACCGCCGCAACGGCGCGCTGTTGTCGCTGATCACGCCCGCCACGGCCACTCCGCCCGGAGCGCCATTCTCCGCCGTCACTCCCATGCTTCCGAATCCACTCTTCAATCGCGGCTGCATCTCGCCGAATCCCCCGCCAAACCCGTTGCTGAATCCGCCCAGGCCATCACTCACCTGTCCCATCAGCGTCTGCCCAAAGCTCCCATCGCTCCCCGCCGTCTCAAACACCACATGGTGCCGCTGGTAGGGAGTGCCGTCCGCGGTCCTCGTCGTCTCCGCGTTCGCCATATTCGAGGCCACCACCTCAGCCCGCACCCGTTCGGCCCGCAACGCCGACCCGCTCACGTCCATCACGCCAAAAAGATTCATCGCTACTTCGCCTCCGCATGAATCGCGCTCATCACATTCGAGTACTGGTCCCGAAGCAGCGATACGCCAAAGCGGAATTGCAGTTGCTCTTTCGCCAACTGCATTCCCTCGCGGTCCATCGAGACGTTGTTGCCGTCCGGACGCGAGACCAGCCCATCCACATTTCCAACCGGAGCCTGCGCGCCAAGCGGGCCACCAGCACCGGAGGCATCATTCAGCTCGGCAAGGAACGCCTGCTCGAAGTTGAACCCCTTCGTCCTGTATCCCGGCGTATCGACGTTCGCCATATTGCTCGCCGTCAGCTTCATCTGTTCACTGGTCAGGTCCAGATAGCTGCCCAGCGCATCGCTCAGTGCCGTCGTCACTTCCATCCCGCACCTCCACGCGGTTGCTATTGCATCCCAGTGCCCAAACAAAAGCGCCCTCGAATGAGAGCGCCCTTATCAAATCCTCAACGTCATGTTTCTACAGAGGGTGCTGAAAAAGTCTTTGCGGTTGCTTTTTGGGATTAGCGTGGGGCTTCAGCCCCACGAAAAAGCCGGCAAATTCAAGGGGCTTTAGCCCCGGGCCTTTCTGGACATGCCGACGGATGGACTTTTTCCGCAGCCTCTACCGCCCCATCATCTGTTCACACGCCGATACCGTATCTCCGCCGCGTCAATCTCCATCCGCTCCCCGGCCAGAATCGCGCCGCGCTCCAGCACATGCATCAGCTCGCGGACATTTCCCGGCCAGTGATGCTCGTGCAGCTTCGCCTCCGCCTCGATCGTCAACCGCTTCCTCGGCAACTCCTTGCCCATCTGCTCCAGAAAGTGCTCCGCCAGCAGATTCATGTCTTCCATGCGCTCGCGCAGCGCAGGCACGTCCACAGGGAACACGGCCAGACGATGATACAAATCCAGACGAAACGTCCGCTCCGCACCGGTGCTCGTCGCCAGCTTCTCCAGCGGCTGATGCGTCGCGGCAATCACGCGCACATCCACGCGCATCGTCTCGTTGTCGCCAACCCGCTGCAGCTCGCCGCACTCCAGAAAGCGCAGCATCTTGGCCTGTAGCGCCAAAGGCATCTCGCCAATCTCATCCAGAAACAGCGTCCCGCCATGCGCCGCCTCAATCCTTCCCGTCCTCGACTGCACCGCGCCCGTAAACGCCCCGCGCGTATGCCCAAACAACTCCGCCTCAAGCAACGCCTCGGGAATCGCCGCGCAATTCAAAACAACAAACGGTTTGCCCGACCGCGCGCTCAGCCGATGCACGGCCTTCGCAACAACCTCTTTGCCCGTTCCCGTCTCGCCTTCAATCAACACCGTCGAAGAGCGCGGCGCAACCAGCCGGATCAGCCGCGTCAGCTCGCGCATCGGAACACTCGTCCCCACCATCTCGGGCAGCATCTGAAACGTCGGCTGCCCCTGCGGTGCAACATGCTCGCGCCGCTGCGGCTCATTGTGCCCAAGCAGTACCGACAGTGCCTGTCGCGCCGCATCCTGCCGCTCGCTCACATGCGCATCGTGCCTCGTCTCCGCCCGAGCGTCAGCCCGCAACTCAGACGCCCCGCCCGGCCGTGTTCCGCTCTGTTCATTTGCCCGGGCCTCGGGAAATTCAAACGAACGCAATCCGTCCGCATCCGTTAAGCTCCGCGACAAAGCTCTCGGTACCGACACCGGCGCAGCAACCCACGCAGCCGTATCGTTCACCGGAGCGTCCTGCGCCTCCCTTAGCGCATGAAGCAGCTCATTGCGCCGCGGGCTCCGCGCCCCGCCATCCGCACCGCCATCCACGCGCAGCATCTCCATCCCCGGATACATCATCCGAATCACGCTCGCAAACTCGCCCACCTCCAGATCGGGCAGCCAGCTATCCACCAGCAGAGCCTCCGGCCTCGCCTCTTCCAACTGCGCCATCGCCTCCGCGCCTCCACCCGCCTCGCGCACCTGCCACCTGAGCCCGGTCAGCGACTTCTTCAACCGCTGCCGCAAACCTGCATCTGCGCTCGCCACCACCACCGTTCGCGCCGCGACCATGTCCACCACCGAAGCGCCCGCAACCGCTTCCCGCACCACGTCCCTGCCCGCATTCATCCCGTTCATCAAGCCCTCTCGCTTTCTTCCGTCACCATCGATTGCTGCAACATCTCACGCATCGTTCCAACCACCGCATTCAACCGCCCGCACTCGCGCAACCCTTCACGAAGCGCCTCGCGCATCGCCTCCGGCTTGCCAATCAACTCACCCAGCGCCAGTCTGCACTGCAACACCGTCAACGGCTGACACAGCCCGTGCAGCGCCACATCCATCCGCTCCGCCAACGCTCCCGAACTCTTCACCTCCGCCATCTCAGGCACCGGCAACCATCGCCTCCGCCCCGCACTCGCTCGCACGCGGAGCCATCTTCGCCGCGCCGCCCATCCGATACCCTTCACCGCGCACCGTCTCAATCACCGCATAGCCGTCGCCGTCCCCGGCCGCCGCGCCCAGCTTTCTGCGCAGATAGTTCACATACACATCCACCACATTCGTCCCTGCATCCGGAGACATCTGCCACACCTCGCGCAGCAGTTCGCTTCTCGTGCAACACCGCCCGCGACGCTGCAACAGAAACTCCAGCAGGCTGAACTCCTTCACCGTCAGCTCCACCGCGCGTCCCGAGCGCGAAACCTTGCGCTCCATGCGGTTCAACTCCACGTCGCCATGCCGCAGCACCGGATCGGCGAACTGCTCCCGCCGCCTCAGCAGCGCCCTGCACCGCGCCGTCAATTCGTGAAAGCTGAACGGCTTCAGCAGGCAATCGTCCGCGCCCAGGTTCAGGCACTTCACCCGCTCGTCCACATGGCTGCGTCCTGTCAACACCAGCACGGCGGCCCCATCGGAGCGTCCGCGTATCTCCGCCAGCACTTCGGTACCGTCTTTTTTCGGCAGGCTCAGGTCCAGCACAATCAGGTCCGGCTGATACTCCTCGGCCCGCACCAGCGCCGTCTCGCCATCGCCCACCCAATCCACCTCGTGCCCTTCCAGCGTCAAACCTTTTTGCAGAAATAGCGCCAGGGAAGCATCATCTTCAACCACTAGTACACGCATCCATCGTCTCCGGGCATGTTTCGTTCTGTCTCGATCCGCCGCTTTCGCGCAAGCGACTTCGGCTGTCGTGCTATTACCTTGGTTCATCACACGACACCTTACAATCCCCCATCGCAAGTTTCTGCACAGCGCATTTTCAAAATGGGAATCAACCATCGCCGCCCTCTGCCGATAGAGAACGCAGACCCGCTTCTCATACATCGCTCCATGCGCCAATGGAAGGACAGCCATGACCCCACATCTCCCTCACCCCACACGCATCTTTTTCTTAAGCGCACTGATCCTCTCAACGCTCATCCTCACCCACCCCGCCCCCGCGCAGACCACCTCCGCCAACACGCCCATTGCATCGCTCGACGCATTCGGCTCCAGCAGCGCAGCCACTCCCGCGCCGGCAGCCTTCGTCACGCTCCCTCCGTCTGCCATCCCGAGACAGCAGACCTTCCATCCCTTCTCGCAGATGGCCCTCTCCACGCAGATCGGCCTCGCAGGCCCCGGCTTCGATCTCGCCACGCCGCTCGCGCGCAAGCTTAACCTGCGCACCGGTCTCAACACCTTCTCCTTCGCCACCAGCTTTCAGGAGCAGGGAGCCAACGTCGGCATCAACCTGCACCTGCTCTCCGCTCACGCCGCACTCGACTGGTTCCCCTTCGGCGGACGCCTCCGCCTCAGCCCGCTCGTTGTCTTCAGCAACAACAACCGCATCCTCGCCACCGCCATCATCCCCTCCGGCAGCACCGTCACCCTCAACGGCCAGGACTACATCAGCAGCTACACCGACCCGCTCCACGGCGCCGGACGCATCGGCTTCCGCAAAGTCGCGCCCGGTTTCTCTTTCGGCTTCGGCAACATGCTCCCGCGCAAACGCAGCCGCTACAGCATCCCCGTCGAACTCGGCTTCTACTATGTCGGCCAGCCCAGCCTTCAGGTCAGCTTCTCCGGCAGCGCCTGCGACCCCAACGTTCCCGCCAGCATCGGCTGCCAGTCCGTCGATCAGGATCCCGGCTTCCAGAAAAATCTCGCCGCCTTCATCGCGCGCAACAACCACAACCTCAGCTACGCCAGCTTCTTCCCCATCTTTTCCGTCGGCTTCGCCTACCGCCTCTGGTAGCGAGACATCTCCATATTTCCATCCCGTAGCGAACGTTCATTTCCATTCCGCAACCTCGTTTGCATTTCCATTCCGTACCCTGAGCGAAGTCGAAGGGGAAGGGATCCGCTCTTTGTTTGAACCACCACAAACCTTCGGGCGCCTCATCCTTCGCGGCTTCATGCGAAGGGTGGGGTGTACACACTCGCCCAGCCGCAGCAGAAACCCATCACCACCCCATCTGCCCCATCCGCCTCAGAATGATTCCGCTATACCGATTCATCGCCTGCGGACGCCGCCTTCGCGGATCGGGTAACACCGCAGCCAGCCGCGCGGCCTGTTCCCGGTCGATACCCCGCGCCGAGGTCCCAAAATACGAACGGCACGCCGCCTCCACCCCATAAATCCCCGGCCCAAACTCCACCTCATTCAGGTACAACTCAAGAATCCTCTGCTTGCCCAGCACAAGCTCAGCCACCGGCACCAGCGAAGCCTCCGCGCCCTTACGCACAATCGAGCGCTCTGTCCCGAAGAACAAATTCTTCACCAACTGCTGCGTCAGCGTAGACCCGCCGCGCAGACGTTTCCCCTGCATATCGCCCTCGGCGGCAATCTCCATCGCCTGCCAATCGAACCCGTGGTGCTGATAGAACCGCGCATCCTCAGCCGCAATCACCGCGTGCTGAAGATTGGGCGAAATCTGGCCGAGCGGCACAAACGCATAGCGTTCACGATACGGTCTCCCCTGCATCCACGCCTGCACTCGCCGTTCGATATGCACTGCTGTCGTCGGAGGATCAATCCACCTGGCCTCCACCAGCATCAACGCAGCAAGCAGCCAAAGCAGCGCCACCCCCGCAGCGAACCACTTCACAAAAACCCGCAGCCATCTCTTCCAGCCCCAAAGCCTGAAGCGCATGCCCAACCGTTCCACCATCGTTCCAAATCATAGCCTGAACCTGTCGCATTCCACTTGCCGAGTGTCAGGTGCTCCATTCATGCCGCAGCTTTATCGCGGCATGAGTGGGAATGCACTCACCCTGACAATCCGCTTTGCATCTCCATCCCGCAGCCTTTTCGCATCTCCATCCCGCAGCCTTTTCGCATCTCCATCCCGCAGCCTTTTCGCATCTTCATTCCGCAGCCTTTTCGCATCTTCATTCCGCAGCCTTTTCGCATCTCCATTCCGCTGCGAAGCGGAGGAATCTGCTGTTTCTTCAACGACGACCAATGTCAGGGTGCCCCACCCTCAACTGCAACCCCTTTGACCCATCCAGCGCCCATTGTTACCCTTGCCGCATCATGGCTGAGCCCGCCACGCTGCCCCCAACCACCTGCTGCATCATCGGCGGAGGCCCCGCCGGCATCATGCTCGGCTATCTCCTCGCCCGCAGTGCCATCCACGTCACCGTCCTTGAAAAGCACACCGACTTCTTCCGCGACTTCCGCGGCGACACCATCCATCCCTCCACGCTCGAGCTCATGCACCAGCTTGGCCTCCTCGACAAACTCCTCGCCATCCGCCACTCCCGGATCGACCGCACCTCCGTCACCATCGGCGACCGCACCGCCCCCCTCGCCGACCTCACCCACCTGCCCACCCACGCCAAATTCATCGCGCTCATGCCGCAGTGGGACTTCCTCAACTTCCTCGCCGCCGAAGCCGCACACTTCCCCACCTTCACCCTGCGCATGGGCTGGGAGGCCACCGGCCTCATCCAGCAAAACGGCGTCACCACCGGCGTCCTCGCCAACACGCCTGAAGGCCCCGTCGAAATCCCCGCCACGCTCACCGTAGGCTGCGACGGCCGCCACGCCACCTCACGCGACGCCGCACACATGCAGGTCATCGACACGGGCGTGCCCATCGACGTCCTCTGGCTCCGCCTCTCGCGCAAACCATCCGATGCAGAAAGCGGCCTCGGCTACGTGAACTACGGCCGTCTCATCGTCCTCATCAACCGCATCGACTACTTCCAGGTCGCCTACATCATTGCCAAAGACAGCTTCGCGCAGATCCAGCAGCAGGGCCTCGAAGCCTTCCAGCAGAGCATCGCACGCATCGCCCCCTTCCTCGCCGACCGCGTCGCCGAGATCGACTCCTGGGACAAGGTCAAACTCCTCACCGTGCAGGTCAATCATCTCGAACGATGGTCCTCGCCGGGTCTGCTCTGCATCGGCGACGCCGCGCACGCCATGTCGCCCGTCGGCGGCATCGGCATCAACATCGCCTTGCAGGACGCGGTCGCCACCGCCAACATCCTCACCGAAGCCCTCCAGTCCAACGCGCTCACGCTGCATCATCTGCAACAAGTCCAGCACTACCGCGAAAAGGCCGTTCGCCGCACCCAGGCGTTCCAGGTCTTCGCCCACCGCATCCTCAACCGCGTCCTCAGCAACCCCGGCCCGGTCACGATGCCGCTCTCGCTGCGCATCCTCACCCACATCCCCGGCTTCCAGCGCCTCACCGCCCGTTTCATCGGACTCGGCCTGCAACCGCAGCACATCAAAACCCAACCGAGCTCGGTGGAAATCACTACGACTGGTGGTAAATCAGGATTGAATTAATTAAGCCTTGTCATCCTGAGCGAAGCCTCTCGTTAAGCCTTGTCATCCTGAGCGAAGCCTCTCGCAGTCTTATCGCGAGAGGCGTAGTCGAAGGACCTGCGGTTTGCTGCAACCTACTCAAACCCGCGATTCCAACCAACAATCGCCCGCGTCTCCCGCTCCCACCCGAGCACGCTCAAGCTGCCCGTCCCAAGCACCAGCAACCGCCCATCCACAGCAGGCAACCCCACCCACCGCGCCGCCAGAATCCGCAGCAGATGCGCATGAGCAAACAACGCCACCTTCCCCGAAGGCGCGGCAGCCAAAGCCCGGGCAATCACGCCATCCGCGCGCGCCCCCACCTGCTCCACCGTCTCGCCATCCACAATCGCATCCTTCCAAACCGACCACCCCGGCGCATCTTTGCGAATCTCCGCCGTAGTCCGCCCCTCATACACGCCGTAGTCCCACTCCTTCAACCCCTCATCGACAACAGCCGCATCGCCAAAGCCTGCAATCCGAGCCGTCTCCCGCGCCCGCCGCATCGGACTCACCAACACCGCATCAAACTTCACGCCCGCCAAAAAATCTCGCAACTCCTCCGCCCGCCGCCGCCCATGCGCCGTCAGAGCAATATCCGTCCGCGAAGTATGCGCCCCACCCGCACTCCACTCCGTCTCTCCATGCCGCACCAGCCACAACTCTGTCGTGCCACCCATTCAGAGAACTCCTCCCTTTGCGATCAATCTGCATTTAGTTGTCATCCTTCCGCAAAGCGGGAGGACCTGCCGTTGCTTTTACTTTTCTAATCCCTGGGCCCTAATCCCTAATCCCTGCCTTTATCCTACAAAGAATGGACTTCCAGCTCTCCACCCACTACAAGCCGCAGGGCGACCAGCCGCGCGCCATCGCCGAACTCATCTCCGGCATCCACGCAGGCGAAAAGGACCAGGTACTTCTCGGCGTCACCGGCTCCGGCAAGACCTTCACGATGGCCAAAATCATCGAGGAGCTGCAACGCCCCGCGCTCATCCTCGCGCACAACAAGACCCTCGCCGCCCAGCTCTACCACGAGTTCAAAGGCTTCTTCCCAAACAACGCCGTCGAGTACTTCGTCTCCTACTACGACTACTACCAGCCCGAAGCCTACATCCCCGCCGGCGACCTCTTCATCGAAAAAGAAGCCACCATCAATGAAGAATTAGACAAGCTCCGCCT
>Ga0105240_10002610_pt1 | contig 28817 bp, 27 predicted proteins | sample KBSC54metaG_FD_80426 | JGI IMG/M metagenome (GOLD analysis project Ga0105240, IMG submission 80426) | Corn rhizosphere microbial communities from Kellogg Biological Station, Michigan, USA - KBS C5-4 metaG | ecosystem: Host-associated > Plants > Roots > Rhizosphere > Soil | place: Michigan, USA... | reverse complement strand
CCGGCAACATGCGCTTCTTCCTTGTCCTGCAGCAGGACGCCGGCGACAAGCCGGGGTCCAGTGCGCTCCCAGGCGGTTTGCGGAACACCAAGCAGATCGCCGCCGATGGGAGTTCGTCGCTTCCTTCGGCTCAGGAACTTCGCGAGCTAATTGACCTGAAGACAGAGCTGAATCGGATGTATGGACAGGCAGCGGCGACGAGGATCCCGGGATCGGCGCACCAACAGTGACTTTCTTCACTTCGAGCCTATCCGCGAACACCGGCGCCAATTCCCGTTGGCGTAGCGGTGCGGTAAATTAGGCGCAAGGGAGGGGCCCGTGGAAACCGGGCAGCGTTATTCGCCAATCGCCGACTCCTTTGCGTCCCGCCTGAAGTGGATCAGTGGTCGCCCGCCGCGCGAGCACGTCACGATAGGAATCATCCTTCTTGTCTTCGGGGTGGTCGCTTTCGGAATTAGTCCCTGGCTGGCATGGTTTACGGTCGCCAGCGGTCTGCTATTGCTCACCTGGCACACCCGGATGCAGGGTACCTGGCGCGGCCTGCTGTATTTCTTCGCGTTACTGCCGGTTCTGCACTGGTTTAACAGCATCAATGAATTCCTCTTCCATGAGGACGCCGTCACCGGGCTTCTATTGGCGCGTGACAGGGCGTCACCGCTTGAAGTCGGGTCGGGCCTCATCATTGCCGTCGTGGCCTGCGTTGGCCTGGTCGCGGTGATTCGGCATCGGCCGCGGGCTAACGGCGTGGCGTTAGCCGCTGCGAAACCTGGAGCCGGAAAGGCCGCACCGGTCCAGTGGTCGAACATTCCGGCTCACACATTTGCAGACGTAGGCGGAATGGACACGGAGAAACGCCGGATCTCGGCAGTAGTGAACAACCGGCTGCACCCCGAAAGATTCCAGCGACACGGAGTCACCCAGAACGGAATTCTCCTGCATGGCCCACGCGGCACCGGCAAGACATTTCTGGCGGAGGCTACGGCGGGGGAGTTCCGGATCAACTTCTATCACGTCCAACCGACAGCGCTGGTGTCCGGGCAAATAGGCTCCAGCGAGGCGAACATCAGGGCGGCTTTTCAGCGAGCCTATCAATTTCGGCCTGTACTATTCTTCCTCGACGAACTGGATTCCATCGGTACCCAACGCCAGCAACTGGACCAGCACGGTGATGTCGGCGGCGGCGCGCGAGCGTACAACGCCATCGTCACGGAACTGATGCAATGCGTGGACCGGTATCGTTCGGAGCCGGGCTTCGTCTTGATGGCGGCCACGAACTTCTACGACGGCCTCGATGAAGCGCTGGTGCGGGACCTTCGATTCGACGAGAAAATCCGAGTGGATTTGCCTGATGAAGCGGCGCGAGAGCAGATTCTGACGGTGCAGCTCGCGAAGCGATTTTGGACGCCGTTCCCATTGAAGCCTTTTGCAGTGCGGACTCCCGGATGGAGCCCTGCAAAGCTGGCTCGCCTGGTGAACAGGGCGGGCTCGTCGGCAGCGTTGGAGAATCGGCGCGTGGAGGAGCATGATATGCAGCGCGCGTACGACGATACCGGCGGAACGGATCGGCCCCTGATCAAGTCCGTCGATTGGGATGACTTGGTCCTTTCTCCGGCGGTCGAGCGGGATCTGCGCAATTTGATCCGGATCATGAAGCCCGGCGAGGCCGAGCGTCTCAACGTGCCAATGCCGACGGGACTGCTACTCATCGGGCCTCCGGGCTACGGCAAAACTTCGATCGCGCACTTGCTTGCGACGCAGACGCGCCGCAGTTTCTACCCGATCACCCCGGCGGACGTGCCCACACCGGACAAGCTCGTGCAGGCATTCGACCGCGCGAGGGAGAATAGTCCTTCCATCCTGTTTCTCGATGAAGTCGACGGCCTGCTGCCGCGAGGTGACAACGGCTACTACAAGGGCCAGCACCACATTCAACTTGTCGAACAAGCGCTCATGCTGATGAGCCAGCTCGATCCTGCCAACCAGGTTTTCCTGATTGGGACCACAAATCATATCGACGACATCGATCCCCGCGTGCTCCGAGGCGGCCGGTTCACGGAAAAGATCGAGGTTTGCGCGCCAGACGACAGTGGGTATTTGCGGCTGATCGAGAAATCTCTGGGATCGATTCCGCTCGCCGCGAACCTCACGAGAAACGCCATCCTGGCGCGCCTGAAGGGCATTTCGCCGGCCGATCTCCAGGCTGTAGTGAGTACCGCCAAGCGGATGGCGATGAATCGGATGGACGAGAGTGATGCCGCCTTGCCGCCGCTGATTTTGGAGGATTTCGAGAAGGCTCTTGAGCGAATTCAGGTTTCCCTATAGCGTAACGGGACTGGATTGTCCGATTCTGCCGTTGCGCAAACTGAGTAGCGTTTCCCGCATATCCGACGAGGGTTTCTAGAGCGATTCGCAACCGCCCTCGGGTTGCTAGACGCTTGGGTTCCGCACGCAGGCAGACCGGTGGCTGCTCTCGACTCTCACGGTGTGGGCTCCCGCACCGCCCGAACGGAGAAGAGCGAACGGATCAAGCGGCGTGTAATACCTGGAAGTTGATGGGATAATGTCCATTAACTGACAGAATCGCTGGGGCCATGTGAAGAAGGATGGGACAATTCGCACGACAGTTCAAGGATTACGAACAGTACGACAACGCAGCGTGCTACCGCAACAGCGTGCCGGCCAACCTGTCAGCATCGCTGGCCGACGTGCTCGTGTCGGCCTGCGGCCCAGAAGGGCAGCCAACGACGGCCACGACGATGCAAAAGGTCGCGAACGACCTCCTCGCGATGGCAGGAAAGAAGTCCACCACGAACTGGGATGCGGGATCGCTGAAGGCAGAATTCCGCTCCGCCTATCACATCCTCGAGGAAGCGGGATTCGACAAGTTCATGGACGCCACGCTCAACGCTGTTCAGCGCCTGTATAGAGCCCACCCCGGTGCACAGACGACGCTCCTCGACACGGTTAACGACACATTGCTCAGCGCGAACATGGGCTACACCCTGCGGATCGTCGATGGCGTCGCCGACCGCCTCGCATGGGAAGCACGCGCGGAAGCAACGGCAGGCGTCGCGTCCCTAGCCGCAACGGCCGTAGCCGTCGCTGACTTCTCGAAAGAAGCGTTCGACCACTTGGCGCAGGCGAAAACCCACCTGCTCAACCCAGCGAGTTCGCGCTCTCGTAAGGACGCGGTGCGCGACGCGATGTCCGCGATGGAGACGATGATCAAGAAACTCGCGGGGGAAGGCGACTACGATGACGCATGCAAAAAACTCCGCGGGGAGCAGGTCTGGGGCAACGACCAGATCGTCAAGGAGGCCCAGGCCCTCTGGACCTTCCTTCATAAACACCACCCGGACGTCCGCCACGGGCAGGCAAGTGGGACGGACATCACCCTGGAAGAGGCAACCTACTGGATTGATCGCGTCACCGGGTTCGTGCGGTACATGGCGTCCCGGCGGCTTGTACTCGGACGATAACGACAATGACGGATACGTGGTGGGTGAAACAGGGACAGCTCGACCCGGAGCAGAAGAACGTCTTCACGCTCCCGATAACGGACGATTACCTCGTGAAGGGGCCGCCCGGTTCGGGCAAGACGAACGTGCTCCTCCTGTGGGGGAAACGACTGATTGGCTCCAATATCCCTGATATCGTCGTGGTCGTCCATACGCGCACGTTGCAAGAGTTCATCAGGTCGGGTGCGCCGAAGTACGGTATTCCGTCGACGAAGATTGTCACGTTCCGCAAGTTCGGAACCGATCTCCTGTATCGTGTCGGCGCGGGCGTCACCCTGCCTGCTGACTTCGACAAGTCCCGGGAGGTCCTAGTCGACGCACTGCAGGCACAGATTTCCGCGAAACGCATCCAGCAGGAGTACGCATGCGTGCTCGTCGATGAGGCGCAGGATTTCCTCCCAGGAGAAATCGATGTGATGCGCGTGCTGGGGCAGCGGTTCTTCGGCGTCGCCGACTCACGACAGAAGGTCTACAAAGGCCAGGATGCCATCAAGCAACTGGAGAGCGCCGTTACCACCGTCACGCTGCCGTTCCACTATCGGAACGGTCAACAAATCTGCATTGTTGCCGATGGACTGGCCAAAATCCCAATCACGCCGACACTTCTGGAGACGTCCAAATACCCCGAGAATAAGCTGCCGTCGAACGTCGTGCCCCTGCGGTTTCCGACGTTGGACGAGCAATGCGACGAGCTCATCGCGCAACTCGACACTCAACGCAAAGCATACCCCGACGACTTCATTGGCGTCGCGTGCCCACGAAGCGAGGACCTCGATATCGTGATTGATCGGCTCCGGAAGTCACCCTTCGCGGGTGAACTCGTGGTGCAAACATCCGATGAGGGGTACGAAGCGTTCGATCAGCAACGGCACATCTGCATGTGCAGGCTGCACAGCGCCAAGGGCCTGGAATTTCGCGCCTTCCATATCCTGGCTGCGGAAGGACTGAAGAAGTTCCCCATGCAGCGCGAACTCACCTTCATGGGCGTGACGCGCGCAAAGACCAGCCTGTGCATCTACTATTCGGAGGACCTCCCGTCCTACCTTGAAGGAGCGCTGTCGAAGCTTAAGCCCGATGCACCAGTGGTCGGTCTTGACGCGCTGCTCGATGCTGATGAGGAGGATGACAACTAATGTGGGCACTCCCCGCTGACCGAAAGTTCCTCCTCGACCTGTTCGGCCGACACGCCTTCCCGCACGCGGCAGGTATCGTCGACCCCCGCCAGTCAGAGCTATTTGCATCGCGCGAAGAGCTCGTGCTCCTGTGGGCGAATGAGCCACCGGCGTCCGTGCAAGGAGAGCAGCTCCCCGATGCGATCATTGTCCGCTCGATTCAGATGCGGGAATTCATCGCGTGGATAACCACCGTCGCGGGCGGTTACCGGCCCTTCACGGCGTTTATCAGAATCATCGACCAGCAGAGCGCACAGCTCGCCCTCGAACCCCGGGAGCCGAGCCTTGGCAAGTTCGAGAATGCGGTTGCGGGACTGATTATCGCCGAAGCGCTCACGCTCGCCGGGCCACAGCGATCAATTGCAGCGCTCTCGCTCCTGCCGTGTCAAAGCACATACTCCTACTCGTTCGCTCGCGCCCTCGCCCTCGGCTACGTACGCACCCCTTTGGATCCTATCGCCGCACCGTTTGGATTAGCGAGGAAACTCACCCGGCAACCCGCGCGGAGGCTGGGAGATGACCTGCTTTCCACGACGCTGAAGGTCGTCGCCAGCCTGGCGGCTGATAACGCCGTTCGTGACCGCTCTGGTGTCCCACCGTTTATCTGGGAAACCTGCCTGGAGCTGCAGTCCGGACAAGAGGTGAAGCATAGTTGGGGGTTGCTCGCGGACTCTGGCGTCCTCCCGCAGCAGCTGCTTGGCGAGTTGCGTGGACCGCGTGAGCACCGTGTCCGGGTGTTCGAGCGTGTTCTTCATGGCCCGAATCGCTTGGACGCGTTGACGTCGGCCTTCCTTGCAGGGCTGCTTGCGGACCAAGTTGGGCCGGGTAGCTTCGAACATAATGACTTGCTGCTACCGTATCTGGACCGGTATCCGACGGCCCTGCTGTGGTACGGGCTGTGCGCTGGCCTCCACCCGGACTCCGAGGTTCAGCAGGTGGGGAACTGTCTCGGACGGCGGCTTGTCCGTGATCTCCTGATGCCCGATCCGGTCCTCTCGCATCCGAAGTACGATATCGCCGTCGGTGAGCTTGAAGTGCATCTTGATCGCGAAGAACCGTTGGAGTTCAGAACCGCCAGTCAGAATCACATCGTAGTGGAGTTGCTCCCGGGCGTGCCTGCGTACATGAAGTGGCCGATCACTACCGAACCTGTCGCAACCCAATCCAGAGGCATCTCCGGGAGCGCACGGCAGGGCGAAATCCCGTTGCATACGTCGTACGGCGAACCGGGCTACGCTGGCTTCTCGGGAGAACGTCAGTCGGCGATCAGTGACCTAGACCGTGCGGTCGACCGAATCAAGCAACTGCTCAAGGAGCCGGCCCAGAGCGCCCCGGACAAGGGCGATTTCGATAAGCGACGGAAGAAGCGCTGACGCTTTGGAGTTCTTAGAAGCCTCCCATCGTGAGGGTCGCGAGCAGTTCTATTGCTCGTTCTGTTCCTTCGTTGCCGTTGCAAGCGGCTGCTTCGGCCTTCATGTGCCGACCGGGCGGCCCCTGTTCTACCGCTCCTGAACAGGTTTTTGGACCTTCAGAAAGGTCCTCGTCGCCTCTCGCGGCGTGTAAATCTCACCGTCAATTAACATGCGCCCCGTATAGCCGCCGCCGGGCTTCTCGAACTCCCAGGCGATGTCATGGCCTTTCTGGGCCAGCTTTGCCCACTTCGATGCTTTGGCCGGATTCTGCTCGAGCCACAGATGTCCATCGGCGTCGGTGAAGGACCGCAGGCCGGAATGACCGAGCCGGTCGGTCCATGTCTTCATGTCCTTCAGCGATGATTCAGTGCTTCGGGCCATCGGTGTCGATCATAGTCCGGTATCCCGGCGGCATCTCCGGCGGCTCCTGGCCTACCGTCCGATTGCACACCGAGCACGGCATTCCGGCGCCGCGCCGCAGTGGCAGGCATCCTCCCGGTCGCTCGCGCCATCCCATGGTTTGTCGGGATGGTCTTCACATACCCAACGCGCTCCACCGCAAACCTCGCATTCTGACGTTTCCATCTCACCACGCCCTCTCTTTATTCTTATTCCGCAGGCTCTGGATTCCAAGTCGCATGGGCACACTGCCACCGTTATGAAGCAGATGGACAGGCGGAGGGTGCGGACCTGGCGAAAACGGCAGTGGTAAACCGGTCCTCCTCAGACTGACTTTCCGCTCCCTTCGTTCGAGTCGGCTTATGTCTGCCGATTCTTTAGATCGCACCACTCGGACCCGCGCCACGCCGGGATTGGACGGACGTCGCGCTGCCCTGACCCTTGGTTGCCTCGTATCGCGATTCGAACATCAGCCGCGAGTCCATCAAAGGATGGGGCTCGATCCACGCCTCTTCAAAACAAGTTTGGTCTCGAGGAGAGTGCCAGCGTATTTTTTGAGCTCTGCGAATCTTGCCCTACGATTCTCACAAGCCCTGAGTTGTGACCCGCTGCTGGCCGGAGATGTCGACAAGCCGAACGGAGCAGCCAGGGGCGAAATCGCGATGGAGGTCAAAACAGAAATGAAGCAAGTTGGAATCGTAGCCATGGTACTGGCGGTCTGCTTTCTGGTCGTGTGCCAGTCCGTGGCTCTCGCTCAGAACCTTGGAGCTGCACCGCAGGTGAACGTGGCGGTGCAGGGTCAGACGGGGGCGCAGCCGGAAGGCGCGTTCCTGAATTTTGTTAACTGGGTCGGCAACGTGATTGCCCCGGTCGGTGCCGGCGTGGCCGTACTCGGCGGAATCGTCTCGTACGCCAGTGGTCGGGGCTACTTGCGCTGGATCGGAACAGCAGTGGGACTCCTGGCAGTGTCTGGGCTAACACGACTGCTCGAGTTCTGGATCCAGCAGGGCACGGGCGGTGTTTCGTAGGTCGATTACGATGGGCGGGCGAAACGCGGGATGTTCACCAATTCGCCCGCCTCTGGTCGAGGTCCACGACGATGCAATTGATCAATGACGGAATCGGGGTATTGCTCGGACTGGCGCCTGTCGCGGCCTTGGTGGCTCTGGTCCTCGCGGGCATGGCTCTGCGGAACCAAAGTTCGCTTCTTCAGAACAGCAGATTCGGGTTGTGGATGTTTTGGGCCGTAGTGATGTTGACGCTCCCTCAGATTCTGAGCTGGTTTTCCGGCTTCGGGGTGCCCGTGCCGGTCTCGGCAGGGGGTGGGACGGCGTTGCTGAATTTGTTCAAGGTGGACGTCACCAATTTCGTTAATCAGTTCGTGGTGGGTTATTTTGCGCCGGTGATGGCGGCCTGGCTGGTTCTGCGCGGCGTCATCGATGTCGCGGAGGGGCGTAACCCGCTGTATTCGATTCTTGGCGCCATGTTTCTGCTGTCCATTGCCAGCACGCAGGCATTGCTCCAAGGGTGGAATTCGGGAACGAAGTTCGCCACGGCTGACGTCCTGGCGGGTCTCTGGACCTACACCGTAAGCCGAATCCTTCCCGTCGCGGCCGGATTGGCGATCATCGGTGCGGTCCTGAATTTCGCGTTTGGCAAGCCGGCGATGCGGCTGATCTGCTGCGGCGCGGCGTTTCTGACAGTCTCGGCCCTGTGGCGGCTGGTGCTGTCGATGATGTGAGGCGTAAACCATGACTTTCCTGAACGGCATCACGAACCTGACGAATTGGATGGGCAACGTCATTATGCCGACCGTTGCCGGGTTGTTCTTTGCACTCGCCGTAATTCGGTACGCGCGAGGGTATCCCCATCAATACATCGCGTGGTCGGGTCTGATGTGCCTGATGATTTCCGGACTGCTGCGCGGCATCGAGAAATTCGCATCGCAAGCCGCTTGGAACAACCCGGACCTCATCTGGATCACGCTGCTTGGGCTGGTGAACTGGACGTGCGACGTCTTCATGCCGGTGTATGCCGTGCTGCAGGTTCTCCAAGGCGTCCTCGCATTCGGTGGCGTCGGCCATCGCATTTACCACGGCATGCCCTGGATCCGGCATTTCGCAGCGGCGGGGATGGCGCTCGCACTATCGGGTTTAGTACGACTCGCAGAGTTCTTCGTCAGGCGAGGCGTTGGTGGGATCAGTTAGGCGCAATTGAGGGCGAATATGAGCGGCTTGAATATCACTCCGGTTCATCGAAACCTGCACACGCGGGTCACGTTTCTCTACCTGGAATTTGAGGACGCATTCGTGATCTTGGGCATCGCCGTCTTTGCAAACGTCTTCGGGCGGTTCTTGCACCGAGACCTCGGGGGCATCCCGCTGAACGTGATCCTGCAGTACATCGTTCCTTTGCTGGCGATCCCCTTGTTGATTGCCTTCAAGTACGGGAAGCCGCGGCGATACCTCTTCGACTTTGTCGAATGGCACACCAAGCCGCGGATCTATTGCGGCTTGGAACGGGACTCTCAACAGACCGTGGGTTACCTGAAGGAGGACCAACCAGAATGCCTCTGACCATGCGCCAGCACGATGCGAACCTGCACCAGCCGGCCCTGTGCGAGCTGCTGCCGATTCGCGACTATCTTGACAGCGTGCTTGTGAGGTCGAACGGGGCGTTGGTGGCGGGGTACGACCTGGGCGGCATCAACTCTTACTACCACTCCGACGAAACCCGAAACCAGACGAAGTATTCGTTAGAGGCCTTGGTGCGTTCGCTGACGGAGCGATCGATGCGAATGCAGGTGCGATTCGAGGTAGTGGAAGGTGTCGGCGACCTGCCGCGGAGGTACAAGGATCAGCTTCGCTCTGACAACGGCGTGGTGCAGAGCCTGGACCGCCTTCGCTTGGCGGCTTGGCGGGAGCGAGGACGGTCGGGTTTCTTCCTCCGGCCGCTCCTGCACACGTACTTCTACTGGGACCCGCGGATTCATCACGAGGATCCGGGAAATGGGCTGGGAAGCCGTCTAGGCAAGATGGGTGGTGGTTGGAGCCTGTCGGCCACGAAGTGTATCCAGCGCAGCAAGCGCGAGCATGAAGATCAGGTCTCAGAGTTCGAATCCATTTTGAAAGGCGTAGAACAAACTCTGAACGCAACCGGCATGACCGTGCGCCGGATGATGGCCGATGAGATGTTCCTGGAGCTGAAGCGGGCGATGAATCCGCCCTTCAGCGACCAGATTCCGTACACCCCACCGGAATTGTCGATTGACTACCGCAGTGCGCGGGAACAGGCGGCAAATACCCATATCGAAGACGATCAGGAAACTTACATCAAGATCGGTGGGCTCCTGTACTCCTTCATCTCCATGAAGGACTTACCGGACGCGACATTTCCAGGAATTCTGCGGGAGTTGCTCGGACTCGATTTCCCGATGGTTGTGAACACCGAAGTCAGGATCCCAGATCAGGCGGAGCGATTGAAACTGTTCAAAGGCAGGCTGCGCCGCATGACGGCCGCCCAACGCGATGCAAAAGGCGGTTTCAAGGTCAATGTCGATGCCCGGGTGGCGGAAGGGCAGTTGATGCAGACCCTGCAAGATCTAATTTCCAGCTCACTGAAAAGTGCTCAGATCAGTTTGGTCGTGGCCGTCCGGACGTCCACGCCAATCCAGAGTCGGCGCGATCTGGAGGAGCAGGAACGAGTTCTCGCGGATCGCCGGCAGCGGGCGTTGCACGCGATCATGCGCATGAATGGGGCACGGGGCCTGCCAGAAGACCTGGCAAAGCGCCGGCTTTACATCAACGGGTTGCCCGGCATGACCGAGGAGAACAAGCGCGAGCACGATTGCTTCACGCTCCATGCCGCGGATCTGCTGATGGTCGAATCGCCGTGGAGGGGGACCCCGAACTCGCCATTGATCCTATTGGAGACACCTTACCGGCAGTTGGTGCCGTTCTCGCCCTTTGATCCGAGTTTGAGCGACGCGAACATGCTGATTACGGCGAAATCGGGTGGCGGGAAGACCTTCATGGCTCAGATGTTCCTCACGATGATGGCTCGCCTGAACCCTCTCATTTCGATCCTGGAGCGAGGGAGTTCGTACAGGCCGCTGGTCGAGTTGATGGGCGGCCGATGCATAGATGTGGATCTTGAAGGTGCGGAAACGCTGAACGCCTGGGATCTGCCGGCGGGATCGACGACACCATCGAACGATAAATTGGCGTTCCTCAAGAACCTGACCCGGCACATGATCGGCATGAACAGCCCGGCTGCCGACACGGCGATCCTGGACAACCTGCTCACCGATGCCATTGTGAGCACCTATCAGCGGTGCAGAACCAGGGAGGACAGGCCGATTCCGACGTTCAACGATTTGCGACAAGAACTGGAGACATGGCGGGACGAATCGGAGGTAGAGCGGATCCGGGATGAGGCGCAGTTGGCCGCGGTGAAACTGCGGGAATGGACCGGGGAGAAGGTGTACGCCCGGTTGTTCGACCGGCCCACAACCATCCGCACCGACGAAAACTGGCTCTTCTTCAATGTGGAAGGCCTGACCTCCGATCCAAAGCTGGAAAGCTCGATGAGTATGATCATCGCGAACGCGATGTCCGAGCGCGCTTCGGGGCGCAGTGGCCAGCCAAACATCACAGTTCTCGACGAGTGCTGGTCGCTGCTGGACTCGGCGGTGTTGGCGCCGCAGGTGGAACAGTTGTTCCGAACCGGCCGAAAACGCGGGGCCAGCATCTGGGGCATTAGCCAGGCACTGGAAGACTTCGTCGGCACCGAGACTCAACCTCGACCGCACGGTCCCGGCATTGTGAAGAACGTCTCCACGAAGATCATAGGGCAGCAGCAAGGCGACCTCAAGCTGCTCGGCACGTACCTGCATCTCAACCAGACGGCTTTGAATGAGGTGCGGGGCTTCAGCGCTCCACGGAAGGGACGCAAAGCTCAAGCCCTGCTGGTATTGGGGGAGACGGCCGAAACGACGCAGACGATCAACATCGTGCCGACGCCGGTGGAGTACTGGATTTGCACTACGTTCAAACGGGAACGGATGTACCGCGCGTGGTTCCTGGAATCGCATCGTGGCACGGATCTCTTTCAGGCGTACGAAAAACTCGCTGCGAAGTTCCCTTTGGGCCTGGCCGACGTCGCGGAAATGCCCGAGGAACTTTCGGGAGCGGTTAAGACCGTGGCCGCAACCACGGTGGCGGGGTGACCGATTATGGAATTCATCAGACGCTTCCTCTCGTCGTTTCTGACCGGTAAAGGACGGTCCAGCGTCGCCATATTTCTGGCGATGGCGCTGATGATTGGACTGGTAGGCCCTCCGCCTGCGAAGGCGCAGATCGGCGCCATTGCAGCCGCCGCCGCGGCCGCCGCGGTGGTCGCCTTCATTACGAACACGATTGGGGCGCTGCTGGGCACTTCCAACGGCCTCTTGAGCGACATCAACCGTTTCTTCCAGGCCCTCGTCAACCTGTGGCAACAAGTCGTCTACCCCATTGCCCTGATCAATCAGGCCCGGCTGATGGTGACGCAACTCATTGCACAGTTTCGCGGCCTGGTTACTGCCATCGACAACGTCAGCGTTCGGAGCGCCACGCTGCCCAATCCGACTGCGCTGGAGGGAATCATGCGGAACGGATCGGTGGCGGACTTCGGCCAGTTCGATCAGGTGTTCCGGACAACATTCCAGCCATTGCCTCCGGCGGCGAACATCAATCCTGGTGACCGGCAGCGCGTGGATATGAGCGACGCGCTGGCAATGGACACGCTGAAAGCCGTGAAAGCTTCCGATCACGTGGTTCAACAAACGCTTCAGGCCGCCCAGATGATCGAGGACGAAGCGGCTCAAGCGGCACCGGGTACAGCCGCGTTTCTCGCCGGCGCCGGTCTGGTGGCGGCGGTTGAGAACCAGGCAATGATGCAGAGAATGCTCGCCGCCGAACTGCGCGAGGAGGCGGCGATCCTGGCGCATACCAACGCAATCCGGAAACGCCAGGCCGATATGGCGGGCCAGTTCCGCCAAGACGCGACAACGTTGTTTAAGTAAGGGGGCTTATATGGATCCGAAGTGGCGATTGTTGCACGTGTTGTGGGAACACCGGACGAAATTCTTGGTGTTGATGCTCATCATGTCGCTGGTGGCGCCGCCGCCGGCGCGGGCGCAGTTCGGAATCGACTGGGGCGCGATCGTAGCCGCCATCAACAGCATCGGCAGCGCCATCACCAACACGATCGCCCCAGCGCTGCGGGCCATCAATGGCGCGTTAGGAACGCTCAGCAACCTCGTGAGCAGCATCCAGGCGTTCTTTACCAACATTGTTTATCCTCAGGCAGCCATCAACCGCGCCCAGGGCCTGGTGGGTGCGGTTCAGGGACTCTATACCCAGATTCAAGCGACGTCCCGGGTGAATGTTTCCAGCGCCACGCTGGCCAATCCACAGCAACTCGAACAGGTGCTTCTGTCCCGCAACCCGATGAACGTGCCGAACGTAACGGCGAACTATCAGACGCTCTATCAGGCGGTCCCGACCCCACGGGCGGCTTCACCACAGACGCGGGATTTGGTCGACATGAATGACGCCGCAGCGCAGGCCGCCATGAAGCGAGCGATTGCGATCGATGCCATTGCCGATACAGAAATGCAGGCAGCGGATCGCATCAATACCGAGCTTGCTCAGGCAGCACCTGGCACAGCGCCAATGATCGAAGCTGAGGCTGCGGCTTGGCTGGTACGAGCAAACGCATATACCCAATCCGCGCTTGGAGATGTGGTGAGACTGCGTGCCGTCACCCTGGCGAATAGCGGCGCGCAACTGAAATTCAATTCCAACAACGCCGCCCAGATTCGGCAGAACGCTCTCGATTCGATGAAGTGAGGCGGACGGCATGTTCTATTTCCAATCCATGTTTCAGCAGGTGTACAACGGCATCACAGGTTCCGCCGTGCTGCCGGCGGTCCAGCAAATCGCCGAGGCGATCCTGCTGCTGGCTGCACTATTCGCCGTGTATGAGGCCTACGCCAAGGGCGGAGACGCACGGGCGCTGGCACTCGCCGGCGCGCGATACCTATTTATGGGCCTTCTGATTAGCCAATACCCAAACGTTTTTAGAAATGTAAACAATGCCTTTGCGAACGTGGCGCAGACGATCGCGCCCACCGACGTTTGGACGAATTTCCGGGATCAGGTGCAGAGCTACCTTTCGGCGAACACCGGTGACGGCGCTTGGTGGAACTGGATCGTCGGCGGTGTGGCTGGCACGTTCAGCCTGATTCTCCAGGCGATCGCGGTGATCGTGTTTCCCATCTCGTACGCGATCTTCTCCTTTTTCTACAGCATGTACGGCGCGGTTCTGTATGTCTGCGGGCCGCTGGTGCTTGGGCTGTATCCCGCCCTCGGGGTTGGTCAACTGGCAAGGACGTATATGGTGAACCTCCTGGTTTGGAATGCCTGGGGCGTGATTTACGCGATCATCAGCCAATTGCTGACGATCATGAGCGCCAATAGCCTGGCCAACATCTTCACGGCGCAGAACATTGGGGGAGCATTCCAGGGGGCCAGCCAGATGCTCCTGATTTCACTGGCAAGCATTCTGCTCTCCATCATGATTCTGCTGATTCCTTTCCTCGCGAAGCGGATTGTCTCTGGGGATGTCGGCAGCACGATGTTCGCGGTGGCCGGCGTGGCTGCCACGGCCGTGCAGGCAGCAGTCGCGGGGTGGGCAGGGGTGCAGAGTGGCGCCGCAAGCGCGATGAACGAAGGGGGCGCTGGTGACTCGGGCGGAGCGGCGGGCGGCGCAGCTGGGATGGCTGATGGATCCAGCCGTCCCCCGACGCCACCTGCAGATGGCACGGGCGGTGCGGTCGTCGCTTCGAGCGGTACGGCGCCCGCGAGCCCTGGTGGCAGTGCAGATGGCTCGGTCGGCGACGGTGCCGGGGTTGCCGTGAACAACTCGGCGGGAACCAGCAATTCCGCAGGCGGTTTTCATGGGCGCTCTGGATCTTTCCGCCGTTACAGCGTTCCCCACGCAGTGGGATGGGCCGTCGGATCGGCCGTAGGTTCCACGCAGCGGACTGTGGCAAAGGCATTCAATTCCGGCGGATCAGCCGCAGAGGAGGAGATCTGAGATGGACAAGAGACTCGACACCGAGGCGCCGGAGAAGCTCCGATACACGAAGTATTACGAGCACGACGGAGCCCTGCGGGCATACGCGAATCGCATGATGTGGTTTGGGATCTCGGCAGTGATGATTTCGTTCGTTCTGGCGCTCCTGTTTTTCTGGGTGCGCGTGCAGCCGCCGACCGTAATCCGAATCGCGGCGAACGGTGACGCAACGGTTGTCAGTGGCGTCGCCACGGCGCCGCGGGGAGCGCTGGGCTTCATGAACGCCCTGGCAGCGTCTTCCGCGCCCGGAGAGCAGCCGACCGACATCGAGGGCCGTGCAGTGGTGCGCAGATTTCTGGAGAGCTACTTGACATACACGCCGACCACTATGGAGCAGAATTGGGCCACTACCCTCAACATGATGACTCACAATCTGCGGACTGTGACCTTGAACCAATTGCGCGACCAGGACGTCGTCTCCAAGGTCCAGGACGAACAGATCACTTCGACGTTCAAGATTCGCTCGTTGGAATCGGTCAAAGGCCAACCGTGGACATACGTTGCCTTCGGCGTAAAAGAGGTGCACCGAGTCCACAACAAGATGGAGTCCACAGACAGACTGGTCGCTCGATACAACGTGCGCCTGCTCCAAACGGAGCGCTCCGAGCGTGTTCCGAGCGGGCTAATGGTCGCCGAGTACGGCGAGAGCCAGATGGTGGGCGAAAAAGACAACAGCCTTGGACAGTCGAGCGTTCTGCTCGGCGACGGGAAGTAGTAAACAGATTCTGTCGCGAGCCGGCCGGGATGACGCGTATCTCCCCCGGCGCGGTTGCGACTGGAACGCAAGCCGGGGCGTTACCTTGGCAATTTGATGGACGCCGGAGGAGGGGGCTCGTGGGCCTGACCGGCGCGCGAGCCGCAAACTTCTTCGGTGGAGGAGGCAAAGAGTGGCAAATTCAACGGCAGCCCCGGAAGCAGTTGCAGATCGGCGCGAGGTGGACCCGCGGCCTACCGCGGAGCCAAGGCCAGCGAAGGCGCAAGGAACACCTGACGCGAAACCGGAGGTCCGGCCAGCCGGGCGGCGCGGACTGAAGAGGCGGAAGGCCCCGAAAGACGGCGACCTTGCCGCCGGCACGGCGCGCTATTTCTTGATCAAGCCCAACAGCAACGGTAAACCCGAGTTTGATGAAGAAATGCCCGACGAGAATCAGGCGATGATCGAGGCCCTCAAACGAGACCGGCACTTCGTGATCGTCACGGAATGGCGGTCCAAAGTGGACGTTAGCAGAGGCGCGCCGGTAATTGAGAAGGAATCAATTCGCCGGGAGTGAGGAAACGGTTTTCATACGTAGACAAGATGGCTTCATTGCACAGAGTGAATCTGTCGGAGCGGCCCGGAGCATAACCGGGAAAGTGCTGGTTCGGCGACTCGATGAGTTCCGGCCAAGGGTAGTAACCTTCGCACGGGACTCAGGAGTTCGCTGAACATCAGCGCCCTCCCTGCTGGCCTGTGCTCAATCCACAGAACAGCAAGGAGAAGACATGTTCCTTCACCGAGTGAAGATGAACTGGAAGAGGTACCAGAAGCTGACCATGGCGATCCTGCTATTTGCATTGGCTCGGATCGTTTTGGAGACATGCTTCGGGGAGGCGCCGTTAGGGGCTTTCGCGGTTCTCAAGCTTGCCTTGATACTGCTGGCCGCAACGGTTGCCTGGGCGTTCCTCAAGACCTGCGGAGAATTGGGGGCCGTCTACTACAAGAAGTTGTGCACCTTCAAAGTGGCACTGCGCAAATTCTGCCGCGATTACTGGGGTAAAGCGGCGGCAGTCTAAATATGACTACACCAATCCGGCTGGCTGGATAGGCAGTAGAAGACCTTTCACAACGAACACCCGGCTCTCTTGAGCCTGGGCAGGGGAATTCAGAAGAGTTTCACCCGCATCAGGCAGAAAGAGACCGCGTGGTCTCCACTTCTGCCCGTTGCGCAACGAGAGCAGAGAAAAAGGAGATACGCAAATGTCCATCGTGAAAGAGAACAGTTTCCTGCGCGTCGCAGCGCTCGAGATCAATGAAGACGGCAAAGTATCGAGGAAGAACATGACGGTCGATCGCGACAGCCAATTGGAGAACACGCTCCTGAAAGCGGACTATCCAGCGATACGGGTTGCCACAATTGACATCCCCCAGCAGCAGCTCGATCAATACCAGCAGGCGATGGTCGAGCATTCGTTGGGCAAGAAAATCGTGTACGACGGAGTGGAATACTGCCTTGTGGGCGCTTCGGCATCCGCAAAGAACGGCAAGTACTACGCCGTAGACGCCTCGCACGCAAAAGCGATCGCGCAGCGTTTCCGATTCTGGCCAGAAGCCGCGATGACGTATTTCGGAATACTCGTTTCACCGTGCAAGGTGTGCGTCGAGTTTCCGAACGCTCGCGTATTGGTGGTCAAGGATCACGAACTTGGCACGAACGACTGTCGGGGCTGGATCAGCCGCTCCCTATTCGAGCATCTCCATCTCCCCGACCGGCGGTTCTACCAGTTTCGGTTGTCCTTCGACAACAACCAGGCAAAGGGCAGCTTCAAGGTTATGGAAGACGACGTCGCGAACGCTCTGGCGGCTGAGATCGTCATTCCACGATCCAGTTGCAAGCCCGAGTACCGCAGGCCCGAAGTCGCGTATCGGTGTCCAACCAGCACTGGACGCATCACCGGGCAATACTCGGCAGGCAGGGTAGTGGTTGGGATTCGGGAGATCTCGCGAAACCTCCAGTTCTCGTCCAGCTACACACTGGTCGAGCACGCGCCGGTCAAATCGATCGAGACCGAAATCAAGCCGATTGCGATGGCCACAGTGGAAGCCGTCAAAAATGCCATTGCCAACAACGACTTCACCGAGCTGTTTCATATTCTCGGAATATCGGACGAAGTCGAGCTCTTCCGGCCGGACGAAAGCGTCGCCGACCCGGAACATACATCAACGGAACACACCGTGGTGGAAGCTGTTCTCAAGGCTGACAGCACGGGATATTGGGTGCGGCACCCGTTCGTGAACTCCCATTTGCAGCGCATCCTGGCGAGATGGGCGTTCAAGCTTTGTACCGCGGGTGGCTTCACGTTGCCGGCATTCGCTCTGGCGGACGACGGATACCTGATACTCCACGACGGCAACATCCTATGCGGCTCCGACTGGATTCCGGAATGGAAGGCCATCACCAGCCTCGATTCGCATCGAATGCTGGTGGTTCGCTATCCGATCCGGACGAAGGCGGACCTGTTGCCCGTGGAGGCACTCAAGAATTCCGAGATTCTGGACCTGTTGATGTGGCACCTCGGGCGACAGAACGGCTCAGTTGACGCCGGCACAGCCACCGAGATCGCCGACAAGCAACTCCGGCTGGAAGGCGCGTTCACCCTTCACTCGGAGACAGCCAAGAAGAATGGTGGGGATTACGATTTCGACTGGATCTGTCTAGTCGAAGACAAGCGGTTCCCATCGTTCATAGACGACCGATTCAGCTACAGGGCAGCTGCGGAAAACACCAAGAACAAAATGAGCAAGAAGGAGTCTCCGTGGTGGAACCTGGCGCAGGTCGCATACTCTGCCAAAGGCAACACCATCGGCAGCATCACGGATCTCAAGACGTCATGCCTGGCGGCAGGGCGGCCCGATCTTGCGGATCGCTGCGCGGTGGAACTTCAGAAGGCTCTCGACCAGTTGAAGTGGGGCGTGGCGCCAAACCAGGAGGAAATCGCGAAAATCCGGCAAGAGGTTGGCACGGCTCCGTGGCTCAAGCTCAAGCGGATCAAGCGGGTTTCCGATCTTCCCATGCAACTTCCGACAACTCCTACAGACAGAATCGGCGAACTCTACAACTACGTTCGGAAGGAAATTTACGAGCTCTTCGCAGACGTGCGGCCCCTGGAGGACTTCCGAGGCGCAATTTGCGGAGGCATATATGACCGCGACATGCTGCAGGAGGCTGGCATGCTCTCAGCCATGTACGCCGTTAACATCGGTCTCGTCGCTGAAAAGCGCCGCACCTATGAAGATGCGCTAACGAAAGCCCAAGAGGAGTTGGACACCTTTCCGATAGCCACAGCTCGGGCTTCCAAAGAAGGCGCCAATCGGAGACGGGAGTTGTACCGCCGGCGTAACCAGGCCCAAGCCGCCCTTCACTTTTACGAAGAGCGGTCCCGGAAGGACTTGCGCAACTTGATCAACATCATCCGGAAATGGGCCGAGCGGAAGGAGGATCGTGCCACAGACTGGCTTACGGCATTGTGGGACATCGCCTGCAAGAGCCGTCGCTGGGACGAGCGCGAGAATCGCCGTTTGAATACTGGGAGCATCGTTTTTTATGCTTTCCCGCAACAGGTCGTCGATCTGGTGGTGGAGCGGACAGGCGGTAGACCGATTACCGTCGCGCTGCCCAATCTGGTCGACGGCGAAGTCACCATCGACCACGACGGGAGTGTGTACTTGGTCGATGAAGTGTCCGACGGCGCTGGCTCCTTCGTGCGCCGCCAAACATTGCTCTTGCAGGTTCCAGGGGACGGGAGGTTGATCACCGACGGCGGACGGACCTATCAGGTTCGGCCCTTTGCTGTCCAGGATGGTCAATCGCAGATTCGCGACGGCAAGTTCCAACTGCCCAACACGCAACAGCGTCCCGGCATTCCGAAATACAAGGGCAACAACTGAAGCAATATTCCAGGGGGCCGGACTTCCGGTGCCCCTGGAGTTTTTTGTAGACCCGGCTCAGCACTGGCCAAACTCACGGCGTCGATTTCTGGCGGCGGGCGTTTCAGAGATGCATACCCCGCTGACCGCACGCACAGAGTGACAACTCGGCGGCATCTCGCCGGAGCAGTTCGCGGAGGCACTTCCGCCCATTCGAGTTGCTACCACGGGCTGTTAAAACATTGCGCCGTCAGTCGCGAGTGGGCCCGCGACGCTATCAAATCAGCAGACGGGTCTTTTTCAGACCTGCCAGGATAGGGAGATGTAGCGACCCTGATATGGCACTAAAGGCCGGGCCGGTACTTCCAAGGAGACGATTTGATACTTATCGTCTCCCGGCAGACCGAATGGAGGCGGGAATCAGGACAATCGGTGGCCGTTCACGGGCTCCCGGCCAGCTCGGTGCATAATAGGCTCGTGGCTCGACCATCGGAGCAAATTTCAAAACTGATCCGTCCGCCAGTCACCTTCACGAAGAAGATGCTCTCGCTCTCGGCAAACATTTCAAAAACAGGCCCGGCGATGGGCTTGCCGCCCACCGCGGTGACCTGGGCGAAGAGGCGTTCGCCTTTGCGCGTGATTTCGAGAATGCGGTCCGGCAACTGATACCGCCCCGTGTAGCGATCGAGGAGCGTGGGATCACCAAGAATCCCGGTGTGCTGCTCTGGAGGATCGAGATTGCCGAGCGGCGCGTTCGGGTTCAGGAGATGCATCGCGATGTCATCGACCCCGCTCAGAGTAAAAGCATTTGAGAGCGCAACTACGCCGACACGCGCTTTCGGATCGTATCCGATGAACGATCGGAATCCTCCGGTGCCTCCGTCATGCCAGGCGATCTCTCCGAGAATACTCCACCCCAGACCGATATCGAACATAGTCTTGCCCACGGGACGGCGGACTGCGAGCATGGCTTTCATGGGAGATGCAAGAGTCGATTCCTTGTAACCGAGGAATGCTTCCAGGAAGGTCAGCATGTCATTTGCCGAGGAGCGCAGTGCACCTGCGCCGGCCAGCGTGGCAAGGTCCCAGTTGGCGACGGGCGCGAGCAGGGCGTTATGACCGGTAGCCATGCGCTGCTTCTGGGAGGAAGAGAGCGTGATCCCCGTATCCGGCATACCGAGTGGTTGCGTGATGCGGCTTCGGATAAGGCTCTCATAATCCGTTCCGGCGCGGTACGAGAGCATGTGGCCGAGCAATCCTGCACCGAGGTTTGAATACTCCACTTCGGAACCGGGGTCGCGCGGCAAGGTGTAGCCGGAAAGGAATTCGTACAAATCGTCCACGCTGTAGTCGGCGTAAGGATTGGCTGGGTCCTTCCGATTCATGTTGCCGGGGGCACTCGGGAGTCCGGAGCTGTGCGTGGCAAGATCGAGCAGCGTGATGGGCTTGCCGCTTCGCTCTGGCATCCTAACATGTTCGGGAAGATACTTGGCCGCTGGATCGTCGAGGGCGAGGTCGTTACGGTTCACCATGTCCGCCAATAGCAGCGAAGTGAAGACCTTGGAGATAGATCCGATTTCGAAGATCGTGTCTCCATCTACGTTGCCGGGATCGCCCTTAGCGAGGTTGCCATAGGCGACGATGCGGCGGCCCGTAGGTTCGATGACACCTACGACAATGCCGACCGCTTGCTTCTGTTGATCAATGCGTTTTACGAGGATTTCGCTGATTTCGTCAGTTCCAGGAACCGCAAGTGATTGAAAGATATTCGGATTCATTTTGAAAAAGGGACTCCACACTGTGCCCTGATAACAGACCAAAGGTCATTTCAGGAGACACACTTCGGCGGTATGGCGCCGAACTTTGTTTAGAGGGTTGGCCTAGCGAGGACGGGCGGAAAGCAGGCAATCCTGTTGCGCGCCGATCATCGCTTTATTAAGCGGATTGAATTCGTATCGCATAACGGACGTACCTCCTTTCCTTGGGCTCAGTTGAGGGCTTTTAGAGGCTATCATGAGTGTGCGGAACGCTGCAAGAGTTTTTCAAGAAACATCGCAGAGAAGTTCCTTCCGCCGCGCATGCCCCAACCGGCTCACCTCGCTTGTATGGGTTAAGCGAGGCGATTCGCGCATCCGAATGAATAAGCCTGGCGAAATGGTCTTGGTGCTCCGAGACACACGTAGCCTGCGTCAGGCACACCGGCGCTTTTTTGGCACGACGCAGTAATCGGCGGAAACTTGGGCATGCGGAAAGCCCTTGTTTTCACCGTCGCCGTAACGTTGGCGGCCGACGCGCAGAGAATCGATACCCAAAAGGCCGACCCACAGAAGGTCGTGAGGGTAGCCACAGCCCTGAATCACCTGAGCGTCATCGAACTAGCTGAGCCGGTGGTAGAAGTGGCTGCCGGAAGTTCGTCATACAAAATCGAATGGCGCGAGAATAAGGTCTTCGTCCAGCCCCTTGACCCGGGTGCCACGACCAACCTCTTTATCTGGACGGCCTCCGGCCGCCAGAGCTATGAGTTGGTGCCCGCGCAATCCGTCCAGGACATGCAGTTTGCAATCGATCAGGAGCCGATACCGCACGAGGCGAAGGTCGTTGTCCCCGAAAAGCCGGCGGAAGATCCGCAGGCGGCACAGGAGGCCAAGCTCGCCTCCGACATGCTCTTCGCCAGCACACCTGTGCGTCTCACGGGCGAAACCAAAAACCACGCGCGGGTCGAGGTCATTCTGAAGGACATGTACCGGATGAATGATCGGATCTATGTCCGATACGCGATTCAGAACCAGGGCCAGTCGATCTACCGGCCGGGAACGCCTGACGTGTTCAGCTTTCGTTCCCCGCGGAGCGCCAGTTCACTATACGCGCTCAGGAAGTGCCAACTCGTTGGCGACGCCCTTAGGATCAAGAGCGATGGACAGGTATCGGTCAAAGTCGTAAGCGCACAGGTTCGCGCGAGCGCAGTTCCGCCGGGTGGCAATGCATGGGGCATGGTTGCGCTCGAACTGCCTACTGGGCCGAAAACCCCAACTGTTTTGAAGTTTGAGTTCGCACCCGATGCGGCAGGAGCAGTTACCGCAGTACTGGTTCTGTGACGCCATGCAACAGGAACAGAGGATTACGGCCGCGGCCATTCTGCGGCGGCAAGCACTGAGCGAGGTCCCCAAGGTCCCAATTGAGACACTTCCAGTCTGTCAAATAGCGACGGCTGCGAATATCAGTAAGGCCATTCGCCAGCGTTTCGCACAAAGTCCCGACGCTGGGGTGATGACACGTCTCGCCAAAGTGGCGTTTGATCCGCCGAATCCATTTAACCCGAATGCCCGCCGCCAGCCGAGACAGGACGCCGTCATCCTCGGGACGCTGGTCCTCGTAGCATTCGCGTTGGTTTTCTACTTCAACATGACCTCGGTCGCGGGGTAACGATTTGTATGGAACCTCGAAGTGAGTCTCGCTTGAATCAGGCCCTCCGACACGGAGAGACGATCGGCGTTTCGGCCAGCATAGCCGGCCTGATCCTGGTCGAAGCCGGGTATGTCGCGTGGCTGGAGCGGTTGCCTGCCCTTCCAAAGAGCGAAAACCTTGGGTTTCTGGATTTACCGCCCTGGTACGACCACCCGCGTGCCGAGGTGACGCTGCTATTAACTGTCTTGGGTGGGCTCATTGCGTGGTCACTCTGGCGCGCATTTGCATTTCTTCGCGCCGGCGCCGGTACGCCAGCGGCACCAGAGACGCGGACGGCCATTGTGCGCCGCCTGAAGGCCGCCGCTGCCTTTGCGGTAATCGCCGGCGCAGACATGTTGTTCGTCCAGTTATTCCAGACCTAGACCAGACCCATTCCCTCCGGGAGACCACCATGGACAATCAAACTGATATGGAGCGGCGACCCACGCGGGCACCGCTGTCAGAGACCCCGGCATTTCTGATCGTAATCGGCGCATGCGTCATCTGCGCTGCCTATTGGTTGCTTCTGACCCAGGCTTACCATTTCACGAACCGTCAGGCCGTGGAGCTCGCCGCGTACCTCTTGAGCGTCGTCGCGATTCTTGTGGCCGCAGTCGCACTTCACGTTACCCGCCGCTCACGCCGGGAACAGCGTCGGGTGCAACCGCCCCTCGTCATGGCCACGGCGCGGGACCAAAAGCTGGTTGATAAGGCCTGGGCGGAGAACGCGGTGGTGCTCGGCTACGACATCCACGGTGAACCGTGGCTGTGGCCAGATCGAGCCCGTGTGATGCAAGGTATTGTGCTAGGCATGACCGGTAGCGGTAAGACAACGCTGCTGAAGAACATCATCGTCCAGGATCTAATGCGTCGGGTTGGGCCACCGGAAGACAGGCACCGAGTCCCGATGGTGATCTTCGATGGCAAAGGCGACCTGGAGTTCTTCCAGGAACTCCTGCCCCACATTCACCGAGCCGGCCGCCTTGATGACTTGCGGCTGATCAACCCGGCGCGGCCCGAACTGTCCAGCCTGTACAACCCCTTCTACACAGAGGACGACGACTACATGGCCCAGGTGAACATGGTGTTCGGTTCGTTCAACCTGCACGACGAGTTCTTCAGCAAGCATCAGTTGAACTACCTGGCCGACATCGTCCGCATTCTGCATTACACGGGTCTGCGGTTCAACTTCTATGACGTCATCGTGGCGGTTCTGGATCAGGAGGTTTTGCGGGAGCAGATCGACAAAGCGCGTCAACACCTCCGGACCGACACGTCGGTCAGCATGCAACGGCGGCTGAACTTCGAGATGTCTGTGCGCAACCTGATGCAGTCGTTCGAAGACCGCGAGCGGGTGCCGAAGATCCAGGGCCTGCTCAACGAGTGCATGACGTTCCTGGACGACGCGCTCTCCATCATCACGGGGCCGTACGATGACCTACTTTCGATCAACGACGTCATCGAGCAGGAACTGATCCTGTTCGTGACGCTGAACGTCAACAAGAACACCGAACCCGTGCGCGCATTGGGGAAGATGCTGCTCCAGAACATTCAGTTGGTTGTTGGGAAGCGGTACGAGAGCGAGGAAGAGCGCAGGCGAGTGAACCGGCCATTGTTCTCGATTGTCATGGATGAGTTCGCGCCGTTCGGCTATCAGAACTTCAGCCAGATCTTGAATACGGCGCGCGGAACGAACACGGCGTTCCTGTTTTCGATGCAGAGCCTCCCTCAACTGCTGAAGGTCGGCAAGGGATTCAAGGAGGATGTGACATCGGCGCCGAACACGAAGATCGCACTGCGCACGCAAGACGAGGAAACGGCGCGCTACTTCATCCGCGCGTCGGCTGAGCACGCTGTCACGCGTCGTACGCAGTCCCTCATTCGGCACCAGCTCTTTGGATTCGAACGCTTCGAAAAAGGAACGAACGCAACGGAACGAGAGGAGCGCGAATTCCGCGCCGAAGACGAGAAGATCAAGAACCTGCCGAAAGGCCAAATGCAGATCCTCATGACGGATGATAGCGAGGGCACGTTGCACCGGCATCTCCATGTGCGGACGCCTCCCGACATCGCTCTGCCAGGTTTCCAGTGGGAACTTCTGCCGCGGCTGCGCCAGTCGCGGTCTGAGGAACAAGGCGCGAATTTGCGTTTCAAGAATCCGGAACTGGCGAATTCCCCATGGGGCCGGAGACTCCAAACCGGGAGGAGACACGGAGGTGGAACTGATGCGACGGTACGTTAGCATTTGCACGGCACTGATCGCGGCCGGATTGCCATTGTCGGCGCAAACCCGGCCCGAGGATTCTGAACGACCGGCGACTGTGCGCGATGCCCAGCCGGCAACCCGTCGCGAACTGGATGCGGCTGTGCCCGCCTCGCGGTACTCTCCCTTGGCAGCCCAAGGCGGCTACGCTGGTGGCCGCACATCACCGCTGGACGCGGCGGCTCACGCGCTCAATCCGCACGATGTGAACTTGGGTGAGATTTGGGAGCGGCGGCGCCGGCAATGGCTCGACAACGCGGGTGCCAATCCGTATTTCTGGTTCAGTTTCAGTGTCACGGCTGTCGTCATTCTCAGCTGGTTCGCACTTGCGTGGGTCCACAGCGATCGGGTACGAGAGCGGTGGCAACTTGCCGAGCACGCGGCTGACGCGTTGCGCTATGCCGAGTATTGTAAATGCCGTGCGAGCGAAGCGATCGGTCGGTACAACGAACACGTCGAAAAGTGCAACCGTCTGATCGAATCGGGGGAGTCTGGGCTAACGACACCGGAGACTGCCAACCTGGAAGACCACCGTCGGGAGATTACACGACTCGCAGCCGAGAACGACAGCAAGGACATGCAGGTGAAGCGACTCCAGGAAGAACTTGATCGCAAGACCCAGGAGCTGACGGACATCTCCAAGCGAATAGAGCAAGCGGAGCAACGGTTGAACGCGCGCGCGAAAGTTGCTTCGAATGTGGACGCCCAGGCGAAGCTGGCGGAGCGTATCAACCGGTTGGAAACGGAGAATCGCACGCTCACGGAAGAAAATCGCCGCTTGCGTTCGCGATCCGGAAACACCAAAGCAGTTGCGGTCGAGGAGCAGAACCGCCCGGAGGAATCGTGATGCTGGTTGGGATTCACAGTTTTGGCAGTGTCTGGACTCGCCGCAACAATCGTGATGATGCGGCGGGGAAGCGCGGGGTCGCCTTCTTCAACACGACGGGTGTCTTGATCGGTAACACTGTGCGCCATCGATCCTGCCTGTATGGTCACGTGCGTCTGAATGGATCTTGGGGATTTCTGCCCGAGAATGCGGGCCGGATGCTGAATCGAGTCTTTGAAACTGACGGCCTGGCGAAATGGAACGGACACCGCAAATTGTTTCTGCAGACACCGGCCTGGTCGGCGACCAATCCCGTGCGTTATCTGGTGGCGGTCACCTCCGAGATGGTCGGATGGATGGATCGTCGCGGCGTGTGGAGATCCGACGCCACAGAGGTCATTTCGTTCAGCGAGGCGAACGATCGGCAGGAGGCGCTGCTGCTATTCCCTGCGTTCGGATGGGTGCATGGCGCAACCGGAACGTTCTGCTTGGTGCCGGACCGTCACAATCCTGTGCGATCTAGTCTGCAATGCGTTTCGCGACGACGGTGAACCATGCGCCACGCCAAAGGAACAATCGCACTCAGCCAGGAGCAAGACTTGCCGATGCTGCGTCAGGTCTTGAACAGCCAATTCATCACTCAAACGCAGTTGTGGCGGTTCATGCGGCATGCCTGCATTGAGCTGAGTCGCGCCTCGTTCTGCTGGCGTGTCAGACGGCTCTGGGCACATGGATTTCTGGCGCGGCACAGTCTGCCAATGGTGGATTCCGAATTCGTGTACTCGATTGCTGGACCGGGAGTGACTTTTCTGGAAACTGCTGGCGCCTTGTACAACGGTCCCCGGAACGGCCCGAAAGTAACCGTCGATGGCGCCGGCGTTGCACACGCGCTGGGACTGAATTCGATTCACCTGGATGTATTGCGAAGCGGGCAGCTCGTGCTTTGGCAGACAGAGGTGGAGATCCGTTCGGAAAACGAACTTGCGATCAGCAGCTATGCCAAGCACTACGACGCCATCCTGACGCTGCAAGTTGACGGTCGACCTGCAAGAGTCGCGCTGGAATGGGAACGAACTGCGAAAATGCAATCGGAATACCTGCGGATTCGTGGGTTGTTCGAGGGCGAGAAGCGAATCGATCAGTTCCTTTACCTCGCCGCAAATTCGCACATCCATTCGCTCTTGAAGAAGTGTTTTTGGGGAACGACGCGCAACGTGTACATCGGGTTTGCAAACGACCTGTCACGCCATGAACTCGGCGCGATCGAGGTGGTATGCGCCCAGACCATGAAGCTGCGCCGACTCCGCGACACCCTTTGACTATTCATTGCCCTTATGATGCCCTGCGATTGAGCTTCGCAGCCGTTCGGAATCCACGGATTCGAAGGGGTTTCCGTTTTACTATTGGTTCGTTTGATTGGTGTGGTGTGGGCAAATCCGAGCGGCCACCCAGATTCTTCAACGAGTCGCGTAGCCGACGGAGCGTCCGCACGACCCCTATATATCTATATATATATAAGGATGCGGACGGCGGGCATCCGCGAATCCACGTGGGTCTGCCACAAAGTCAAACACATTCAAACGAAAGGAGGTCCAGAAATGGACAACGTGAGGATCGAAGACGTCCTGCGCCTGCAGGATTTTGGGTTGGAACGGCTGGATGAGGATCGAGCCATTGTGGGTTTCGCGGCACGAACCGAGGCGCGAATTGCCCGTTGGCTGGACTTCGCCAAGGGCGCGCTTCTGCTTCTGATGGTCCCGGACGATCCGGAGTCAGGTTGTTTCTATATCTATGACCGCGGCCGGGGACAGTTTTACTCTCTCTCTCTCCCGGTCGAGGGGCGGTACGGCGGGTTCCGCGAGGACGAGTTTGAGATGCTCGCCCAGACGTTCGACTTGGCAGGACTGGCTCGGGATCCACAGCCGCTGAGAGCATGAATGCGTTCGTTTTTGGAGGACTGCAGCCGATGCCGTATACAGAACTGGTGAGCACAAAAACGGAACATTCGCGAACACCGACGTCCGAGATGGCGGCCGAATTCCGCTCTTTGTTCGTGAATCGGCTGGCGTACACCCTGCAATCCATCAGGCCACACCCGGAGACAGGTCGTCATTACTACTACCGGCCAAAAGGGCGGGATGATGGACCGCCGCCCGCCCTCACACTGGAAACCCTTAGGCGCCACTTGGCTGGAGAAATCACACTGGGGATGTACTCGATCAATCCAAAGACGCAGCGTTCGAAATGGGTGGCTATCGACGCGGACTACAAGAATTCGATCGAGGACCTGTTGAAGCTGCAATACGAACTGACCCAGGACGGCGTGGAGCCGGCACTCGAGAAATCGAATCGGGGCGGGCACCTCTGGATCTTCTTTGCGACACCGGCGCTTGCCCGGGATTGCCGGGTCTACATTTACCACACAGCCCTGAGGCTCGGCCTACCGATCAAGGGTGCCGGCTTGCCGGAAGGAATTGAGATCTTCCCGCGCCAGGATGAGATCGGCGCACAGGAGTTCGGCAATGCCATCCGAGCGCCACTCGGCGTCCACCGTGGCGCGAGGGATGGCCGGGGTTGGAGATTCTGGTTCTACAATGCTGACTACACTCTGGGCGACCAACTCGCATACTTGAAGCGCATCAGAAAGGTAACCGAGGCGGAATTGCAGGGGTTCATCGACGGTAAGGCGGTTCCTCCGGAATTCGCGCAGAACGCAAAGCGACCCGAGATGCCAGCACGTTACTTCACGTCAAGGCCGACGGAGTTCCGCATTCTGGATTACGTGGCGGTGAAGCGCCAGGTCGGGCGCAATTTCGTGGCAAGGTGTCCATCCTGTGCGACGAGCAATCACGATCAGAGCGGCGACAACCTCGCGATTTGCGTTGAAGAGCCTCGGAAGTACATCTGCTGGGCGGGGTGTACGAAGGAGATGATCCGGGAAGCGCTCGGCCGTCCCATTAAGGAGAGGAGGTACGCAT
>Ga0105240_10002609_pt1 | contig 28819 bp, 26 predicted proteins | sample KBSC54metaG_FD_80426 | JGI IMG/M metagenome (GOLD analysis project Ga0105240, IMG submission 80426) | Corn rhizosphere microbial communities from Kellogg Biological Station, Michigan, USA - KBS C5-4 metaG | ecosystem: Host-associated > Plants > Roots > Rhizosphere > Soil | place: Michigan, USA... | reverse complement strand
GAGCAGGAGAAGAAAATCGTATCGCTTATTCAGCAGCTGAAAGAAGGCGGAGCTGATGAAGGGCAGATTGCAATCCTTGCGCGCGCGCGGCGCCAGCTGCGACTACTTGAGAGGATATTGCGCAACGAAGGGTATCCAGTGAACGCATCATATCGGGCGCAGTTCCAGGAGCATGTCGACAAAGTCCTGGATCTTGTGAATTATGTAAAGAAATACCAAGATAGATTGCGGGAAGGTGATCTATCGAAAACTGACAAGCAGAAAATCGAAAGTATGATTTGTAAGAAGATCGATATCGGACTGGAGGAGGATCAAGCGAAGAGTGCTCGGCGATTATTGACAAGGGCAGCTCGTGCCAGCAGCCTCGACGGAAAGTACTGCGCTGTGAAGCGCATGTATCTAAGTGCTATGGGGCGCGACAATCCGGATAAGAAAGGAATTAGGAACGAATTAAATATATGGGAGCCAATCGTCGGCCGCTTTAAATCTATCACGAAGTTTCGGCAGTTCCTGGCTAGTTCTAATGAGGGAGACGCCATTACGCTATCGACGATTCACTCAGCAAAAGGTATGGAATGGGAGCACGTGATACTTCCAGACATTACCGATGGCGTCATTCCACACTTCCGGGAAGTCCGACGCGACAACGTTGAAGAGGAACGTCGTCTTTTCTATGTCGCAGTTACTCGCGCAAAATCACGTGTCTATCTATTTTCAACTCCGGTGATCTGGGAAAAATCCATCTGGGACGAACCGTCAAGGTTTTTGACAAAAGCCGTAATTGAGAGACTAGATTTTCAATAGTCATCTGAGTGGCTACCGGGGCATGAACCAAGTCGTTTCCGCATGTGGTTAAGTCTATAGAGCGGCATCAATCCGATAAGACGGGCCTGATTCGCGACTCGCTTTTTTTCGTGCTGTTGGCCATCTATTCCGCGGCGACCATCATAACTGCTATGCCTTTTCCGTCCCTGGACTAGCAGCCAGCTTCAAAAGTTCAATTCGTTACCTTGCCGTCGCCCAAGGCCAAGCCACGCTGACCGTAACCTGCGCGAGTTGATGGCTGATTGCAAAGGTTGGTACTTAGGCAGTCGAATCTAATGAATAGTACCTAGATAACCCAGCTTTTGCTGTCCGTTCTTGCCGGCGGGTTCCACCGATGCCGCTGCCGTCACACTTGCTATTGACAGCGAGGCTCAGCGTTTTGGTCGTCTGGACATCCTTGTGAACAGTGCCGGCATCCTGATCTTTGCGCCGGTCGAACAGTTCACATTGGTTGATTTCGAAAAGATCGTGGCGATCAACATTCGAGGCGTCTTCGTCGCAACTCAAGCCTCCGCAGGCTACATGAAGGAAGGCGGTCGTGTCATTAATCTTGGCAGCATTGTTGCGCGCCGGATGCCTCTCGCCGGCGGCGCTATCTACTCGATGGATAAATCGGCCTTGACCGGCCTGGTGAAGGGGCTCGCCCGTGACGCAGCACAACGTGATGGCCCTGAAGCGCCATGATCGCTTATCTGTCCGTTCCGGATGCAGCTTTCGTGACCGGCACCGACCTGCTGATGAAGTCTTAGCTGACGATGTACTAATGGTCGCTACTGGCCGATTGCGGACATCTCGAGATAAACGGCTGTTGGCTCAACCGTCAATCGATGTAGATGGAGCGTAGGGTGACGAACCGCTCCGCATCAGCTTTAACAGCAGCGCTCCCATATAAACGAAGGGCGGAGGGAAGCGCAGAGCCGCGCTGCACGGTTCAACGGCCATGCGCATCTCCGATCTATGCTCTCAAACCAGCATCGACTGCTGAGCGAAGATACCTGCCATCGCGCCTTGCCATGTTGCCGTGGTGACTGAGGGGATGCCGGGGTTGGCAAGGTCACCGGCGGCGTAGATGCCTGGCATGCTGGTTTCGCGGCGCTCGTCGGTCTTGAGGGCGATGCCGGTTGGCGTATTGACCGTGGCGAGACCCAGTGCATTATGAAGGCTTGCGGACGGCTTATTACGCGGATGCGCGAACAGGATGTCGACCGTGACATCGGGGCCATTATCTAGCTTGATGGTGGCACCATGGCTCCCGTGACGTGCAATTTCGGTGATCCGGCCATCAACGAGAGTTACCTGGCGGCCCGCCAGATCGGCCCGTATGTCGGGGGTGATGTCGTGACCATTGCCGAAGACAGTCAGCCTGTCGGTCCAATCGTGAAACAGCCTGACTTGATTCATCGACTGCGGGCCGGACCAGACGAGGCCCCAATGCTGGTCGGCAACTTCGAAGCCGTCGCAATAGGGGCATGGGATGACGGATGTGCCCCAGTTCTCGGCAAAGCCCGGAACATCAGGCATTTGGTCAACAACGCCATAGCTCAGGATCAGGCGGCGCGCGCTCAGGGTTTCGCCATCGCCAGTGAGGACGGAGAAATTGTCGATAGTGCCGGAGATGCTGTCGGCGCGGGAATTGATCATCCTGATGGCAGGGTAGCGCGCGAGTTGCTGCCGCGCAGTGGCCAGGATCTCGGACGGTGGCTTGTCATCGTGGCCGAGCGCACCGTGCGAGCGGCCAGCGAAGCGGTTGCGCTGAAGGCCGGTATCGAGAACGATGACGTTACGGCGGGCACGACCCAGCTGTAGAGCGGCGGCGAGGCCAGCAAAGCTGCCGCCGATGATGATGACGTGATTCATTATGATGGACTCCGTGTTGCGGATAGAGGGAGGTGGGCTCGCCTGCGCCTGGCGCACCTTGTACATTTACGAAACTATGTGGTATCTTAATTATCAATTTAGGATACTGTCAAGGACTGTATTTCGTGACTCAAAACAACAGCCAGGCCCGGCGGGGACGGCCCGCCAATGAGGCGCTTGGCCAAACAATCGTCGACGCTGCGTCCGAACTCTTTGTGGAATTAGGATTTCAAGCCACGACATTGGACAAGGTCGCCCAGCGAGCGAAGATATCCAAGCTCAGCATTTATCGGCACTTCGAGAACAAGGAGGCACTGTTCAGCGCAGCCATGGTGGCCGGCTGCCATCAGTTGTTTGCGCCACAGGCTCTTCTTGAAGGCGCCGACGGTTCTGCCGAAGATCAACTGATGGCGGTGGGATCATTACTGCTTCGCACGCTGTTGAGATCGGACGTCCGCAGTGTTGAAGCCATGGTAATGGCCGACAAGACGAATCAAAAGTCGTTAAGCAAGCTCCATTACGAAGCCGGCCCTGCCCATGTCATCGCCCAACTCGAGACCCTGTTGCGTCAGTTGCACGCGAAGGCGCTTCTGAACGTGCCCGATCCCCTCCGATCCGCCCGCTTGTTTGCCGCGCTTTTCAAAGGCTCCGATCTTCTGATGATCGCGCGCTTCGATGAGGCCAGAGCAGAGGACGACAACGAAATCAAATCCTATTGCCGGTCGGCCGTCGCCATGTTCGTCGCCGCGCACGGTGGCATCCAAGGTGCGACATCGCGGCTGTGATATTGCCCCTGTTTCAAGGGCAATATTCAATGGTTTATCCTTTTTAGACGCAATGTACTTAGTAATACTGGATGGCTGCTTCTGGCCGATAGCAGTCACTGAGCCAGCTTGCCCACGGAACGTCCCGCTTGACCGACAGGTTTTCGAACGAAGTTCCGCAGTTCGTTTCAATATTGAGATCTATTGGTCACAGCACCGATTAGTAGCCCCATCCAAGCGGCGCCAAAAAAAGCTTCAACAACGGCTAATATTTTTTGAACGGCGGTCGTAACGTTGATATTTGTGCCAAGCGTCACAAATGTACTGGCCGAAAAATAGATTGATTCAAGAGCGTCATTGTAGGTAGGACCCAAGGAATGATATGGAATCGCAAAAAGTAAAGTAAGTAAAACTGCGGATGCCAAAACACGTTTCGGTCGTAATCCATAGCCCCAAGAGATATATTCGGCACCAGAATATAAGAATTTCGCTTTATATGATAAAGCGGATCCAATTGACGGCGATGTCCATACTCTAATGTGAAACCATATTATCCCTGCGGTGAGCGACAAAAACTGTCGATTTGGAAACCTCTTTTCTCGATATGCTCTGATCAAGTCGGTCATTCTTCCAGCATATTTCATTGCCGGAAATTTAGATCGATTTTCTAGATGGAGACCACAATGCCCTCCGTTCTGAACAACGTTCCAGATAATAATATTTCTGTGCTTCGTGTCGATAGCCGTGGTCTGAGAAGTACACACGGAATCTGCGATAGATTTCGACCTCCGCGTGGGGGCGGTTATAGACCGTCTTTTTTATAAACACAAATCTCGACAGCTCACCGTCCGTAAATGAAGGTGCGCGGATATCGCATTTAATAATAGAAAGACCATTTACTTTGCAATTTTCTAAGTGCATTTCGTCTAACGTGCACTGAAAGAATGAAAAGTCCTGCATCCGAGTGCCGACGGCATCGAAGCTATCTACATAGCAAAAACTAAAATCAAAAAAAGCTAGTTCGCAGTTTTTAAAATGTAAGTTTCTGCATGACGAATAATTGATTACATTTCTTTTGTTGCCTAGAAACCGATCACGGCCTTCAATTGTCAATTCATCTAATTGAACAAAGTCCAAATTTCTGCCATCGATCCTGACATGTCTTGGTAAAACACATCCCAGATTAAGAACTTCAAGATCACGAAAAATAAATGCTTTTGAGATAGGGCCAATTTCCCATCCGCCATATATAAAGGATCCAGCAAACTGTTTATTACTAGCGTCATACTGATAAAAAGCTTCGCTTTGGTATTTACTACTGCCCCAAGCCCAGTACGGAAGAAATTCAATTCGCCGTAATATTTCGATCTTATTGTGTCTAGATAGAAAATCGAAACTTCGTGCAATTGAATCGGTGATTTCAAACTTCTTTTTATCGTTGTGCAGATATTCAACGAAGGTGAGTGTATTGACTCCTTTTGAACCACTCGCCAGTATGAGGCGCATCTAGTAGGTCCTCTACCGAAATTGAGAACTCTTGCATCCAATCGCGAAATCCAGGTAGACGGTTCTGGCAATAATCAACGAGAACTGGAAGATCGTTTGTTCTACGCCAAGCGTTGAAATCGTCCACAGACATACCCCACAGCAGTTGTCTCTGACTGTCTGTCAATGATAATTGAGTTGAAATAGCGGTAACCATGAGGTCGTAAATTACCTATTGAATGCCAAGCGAAAGATGATATCCCGAGTTATCGTCAAAGTATCGACAGCGGGGCCTTGTGCATGTTAGGCGCGCATAGCACAGGAGCACCTACACCGTAGTGTCCGCTTCTAGCCGAACTCAGTCGACGTCACCAAAGATGGCATCTTGCCAAGTAGAAATGCACACGTTGTCATGCTAGGCAGGCCGAAGTCGCCCGAATGTGGCCGTGTCAAGGGGCCAGCCTGAGAAAGAACTCACCCAGTTGGGCGTCTAGTACGTCCGTTGGCTTCTCGCCATATGATTTTGCCCTAACGAGATCCTTCAGCTCCTCATCGGAAAGCAGAAGAATAAGTTTGTCAGCCTCTACCCAAGCGCGCCGCCTCGCCAACAATGCGGATTCGGACGGTTGATTCCGGCTGCACAGCACTCCGAACATGCGCATACCCTTCGAATAAAGGTACTGCTGAATAGATTCCACTTCACGCTGCCGGATACTCTCGGTGTAATTTTTAAACTCGGCAACCATGAAACGCGTTAAGCAGGTTCGCTTGATCTCTTGCCAAAAGGGGGTGTCACCTGCGATTGGAAAGACAGCATCCCTAATGTCAAGACCATCCTCGCTCCTGCTTTGCACAGAGGGAACACCCAGTTGGGGAAAGAATACGTAGTTAAGAATTTCGACACATAGGTCTTCGAATTCACGGAAAGTCTCTCGCCCTGGCGGAAGCGCCTCTAGCCGGCCAATTAATTCCTGGGCACGTGGATCAAGTGGCGCGGGTTGCTCCAAACCGCGACGCGCGACAGCTTGGGCATCTAAGAGCACGAGAAAGTCTTGCTCAACTGCGGCGCAATTGGCCAGAAGTTCATTCAAGCGAAGAGAGTCCCAAACGGTGATGCCCTCACGTGCTTCAATATCGTCCTTAAGATTCTGAGGGAGCAGCATTGAAACAATCAACAATCCATTCGTCGCGCCAGTCAATTGCATTGCGGAGTTGAGTTGAACAGCGGCTTGCCGAAGTACGGTTGTTCCGGTCCTTGGTCGCGTGAAGTGCTTCACTTCGGCAACCCATGTTTTCCCCGAAGGATCGGTAAACGTGAAGTCGACTCCTATGTCTTGGCTCCGCGCCCCTTGCCGCTGCAGTGTATAGCCCGAAGCCTGCAGCAGTCGTGCGCAGAGCATTTCAAATTCTTGCCAACCAAATTTTGAATAGTCCATGCCTGCTATCCCCTATCTCCATATGAAGCGCGACCTCCAAAAATCAGTGGCGCCGTCAGGCATCCGCTGGATTGATCGGTTGCACCGGTAATACATCACCCCGACCATGACAGCCAGTGCCCCAAAAAACGAGCTATGCCGCAAGGCTTGTGCGTGCTGAATTAGATCCATCGATAACTCTATCGTCCGCAAATGGCGGCGGGTTCAACCGGTGGATGCAACAGATTGATAGAACCGTTGAGCCGGTGTTTCGTAGTTTAATGTTTTTCTCGGTCGTTCATTAAGTCGTCTGGCAATCGCGTTGAGTTGAGCCTGCGAGTACCCGGAGATATCCAGACCTTTCGGGAAATACTGGCGTAGCAACCCGTTGATATTCTCGTTCGATCCACGTTGCCATGGGTTGCGCGGATCGCAGAAGTAGACCTGGATATCGGTCGAGAGCGTGAAGCGCTTGTGGTCTGCCAGCTCCTTGCCTCGATCCCAGGTCAGTGATTTATACAGCTCCTGCGGCAGTTTCCCGGCGTGCTTGATTAAGGCATCAACCACAGTCTGGGTGTCTTTTCGGGCGATCTTCACCAGCATTACATAGCGAGTATGACGTTCCACCAGCGTCGCGATCTGGCTATTGGCACTTCCAAACAGCAGATCACCTTCCCAGTGGCCGGGCACGGCACGGTCCTCAACCACAGCAGGACGTTCACTGATCGACACTGCATCAGTGATCTGGCCATGGTTGTCGGTCTTCTGTTTGTGATGACGTGAGCGGCGCATGACACGTGTTCGCCTCAGATGCTCAGTTAATTCCTTCTTCAAGGCGCCGCGTGCTTGGATGAACAAGGTCTTGTAGATGGTTTCGTGAGACACATGCAATTCCTCATCGTCTGGATAGCTATGCTTGAGCCATCCCGCTATTTGCTGGGGAGACCATTGCTGGCGCAGTTTGACTGCGACAAGCCTGGCCAGTTGGCGGCTCTCCAGTAGCTTACAAGGTTTAGGACGATGGGCGCGATCCCATGCGGCCTGATCGGCGTCAGATGCGCGATAGTGCTCGGGACCTCCGTTGCGGCTTAGCTCCCTGCTGATCGTCGAGGGTGATCGGCCCAGATTCCTTGCAATAGTACGTATCGATTCGCCTGCAACCATTGCACGAGAAATTTCCTCTCGCTCAGCCAGGCTAAGGACGTTTCCGCCGCGCTTTCGTTGCTGAGGTCTGATTCCGCCACTAACGGACAGGATGCCGGAAACAGAGGAGTGATTGCGATCAAATAGCTGTGCTATCTGTTGGAGAGATTCACCTTTCCTCCAGCGGTCCCACATGAGTGCCTTCTGGCTTTCGGTGTAGATGATCCTTTTTCGGTATCCCATTGCAACACTCCTGCTATTCGCATAGCCTTAGTATGTTGCATCCACCGGTTGAATCCGCCGCCGGTTGCGGACTTTCGTGCAATGTATGCGCGGCGAGTCTTTTCCAACAATGTCTGCAATCGAGATTTAGGCAGCCCGCTTCTGGTCTTCAACAGATGAGTTCTCCTATTTCAACCATGTCATCACCGAGAAGTTCGAAGCCAAGATTCTGTTTAGGGCAGATTTCATCATTTCCGCGAAAAACATGAATGTCCACGTACTTTGAAATGGATGTCTTATTGTTCGTAAAAACAAAATATTTCACCTCCGTATCACTCGGGTCAATCGGAGTTACGCATGGCACTACAGATACATCGAAATGGTCTTCGTACGCCTTAAGTGCTTCGCTAAGCGTTTTCGCGCTTGACTCAAAGGCAAGGTCGGTGTGGGGACACGGACTACCTGTATACGAATAGCGTGAGTTGTTGGGACCGAAAATGATAGGCATGACACTTATTTAGGAATTTACAAAAAAATCTTCATGGTCGCTTCTGGCCGAAAGCGGGCTCACTGTACATGAGCTTGCTTGCTGCTGCCACCATGGATTGGTGACAGGCAAGGGCCCGCTCCGATCAACTTTATTCGGGCTCGACCAACTTTATTCACTCTAGTCAGCTGAACTCTTCCACCTTATTACTCACAACGGCTAATTTTGTTGAGACTTACGACTCGTAGGTATCTTTAAAATCATCTTTTAAGGCCGTTGTGTATATTTGAGGGAAATTTTTAGTTAATTTAATCGTGATTTAATCACAGTTATTTACTCATTCTGACTAATTAAGAAATTACTCATTTTGACTAATATTGGACTTCCTGCCGTCAGCTCCTGTAGAGCCGGTTGTGAATTTTTAGTTGGTGAAATGCGTTATGCTCGCAGAACCATCTGAGGGGGATAAATGGCATACAACGATAAGAAAACTATTGTCAACTTAAGAGTCGGCGATGAAAGAAGTTTAATTGAAACTACTACTACTGGCGAAGAACATACGTACTACCGACATGGTTCGTCAATTTATCTTCTTTGCGAGCGACTTCAGATTAGACAAAGTTTGCGCGGTAACGAAAAAAATGAAGGAACTGAGATCCGTACATACATCTCAGGCGTTGCGAGATTGGTTGATGATTACAACCTTTCTATCATCGGTGAACCCGCAAATAAAACTAAGATATTAAGCATCACATTCGAACTCGGAGAAGGACCGTATGTGAATCGGGACGACCCCGAGTTTGAAGCGTTAGCGATACAAAGGACGGGGCATGGTACAGCCATGCTTGCCTTTAATCGTGCTGATTGGGAGTTGAATTCGAGCGATGAGTGGTGGTTGAGCTGCACAATAACTTCAACTGCTTTTAACATGCTTAAGGACTCAATAGAGAAGCAAACTCTTCGTCAAGCAAACGTTGGTTTGCAGTTAAAAGATCTTTTTTCTGATCAGCATCCTTACGGTTTCGGCCCGTCGCGTCTATATCTTCGCCCTAACACCAAAGACAATTCTCTTGAGATACCTCATCATGCGTTTGGATCTGTATCTGATATAAATATCAGTTGTTCTTCCTCGATACTCGTACAAGACGTTCCTCAACAAGAGATTGATGATGAGCCAGAACCTGATTCTTCTTTTGAAAAGGAGATGCCGGCTCATACGCCGAACGCTGATAGCCTCTTAATGGCAGCGCAAGTGGACGCGCTGCGTAAAACGCTTAAGTGGGTAGGGGGAATTATTGCTTTTGCTTTGCTCATTCTCGCTTTCAAATAGATTTTGATAAATTACTTTGCGAGCAGGAGATATTTGTGACGAATAAAAATACAGACAACCCACTTGATAGACCCCTTGCGGCTCTCTCGGTAGAGGATCAAGCGTCGTTCAAGATCGAGGCCAAGAAGTTTCAAGACATTATGTTTTCGCGGACCATGGATTTCGGGTTCGAACTGATCAAGCATTTCGTGACAATCAACGCCGCAGGGGTGGCTGGGGCTACGGCTATTGCAAGCGCCTCTGCAAAGAAGGCTGAGCTTGCAGTTCCGTATTTCTTTGCAGGAATGATCGTAGCTATTTGTGTGATGATTCTAGTCTATATAAATGGGATACAGATCACCAGTGGGATGATGAAGAAATATCAGGCAATTCTTTATAGAGGCGCGCCTGTCGGAACCTTTAAATTTTCGATCATGATGTGGGCTTGTATTTGGATAACCTGGGTATGTGGGGGAATTTCAATAATCTTATTTATCGTTGGGGCAGCAATGCTAATTTGGACAACGTAATCATTCGGTAGAAAATCTTCCTAAATCTTTCTTAGACATGTAGTGGTCGGGCAGCTTTGCTGTCCGATGCTTGCCGTAGGGGCCGGGTCGGTAGACCAACGCGCAGCGTTCCTCGTAGCCGGGAAGCAAGCATGTTTAAGCGCACAGGTGCCGAGCGACTTTTTCCCATCGAACGAAGATCATTTGTTGTTGCTGGGCTCCCAGACTCCAATGCGTTTTTTTCTCAATCTTTCTCTTGCAGCTTCACGTAAACTTTGGCGAGTGCGTTCAAGGAGTGTTTGAGTTTTTCTTTCGTTTTGATAGAAATATTGAGTAAGACCAATATTAAAAATGGTTATTTTTCCGCCGTGTTCATCGAGATCTGGCGGAGGAGATGAGCGACATGGATCGTAGATGTGCAGTGACGCATTTGGTATATTTAGCCACTCTTTTAATATGTCATTTATATGAGCATCCCCAAATCCGTAACCAATTACATCTAGTTGCGTAACTGTTTTTATTCTTTCTTTGAATTCTTCAAGGAATTTGCCAGGAGCGATCTGTTCAAAGCTCCCTTTGAACTTATTGGCGCCTGATAGTAAGGAGCGCCTCAAAAACTGTATTTCACCAGTTACGTCCTTCACTAGCAGCTCTCTCACAGTTCGAGTTTGCATTTGATTGCACACTTCCTGACTATGAATTTCGGCTTTGCGTATTTCTTGGACATGGCCGCCAAGTTTCATCTCAATGGGCGGCGTGCATTTGAGATAGAGTTTCTTATCTTCTGCGGCAAAAATGTCGAGCGATCCATGCAGCTTGATCAGATTGACGCCCACTTCATTTTCAGCAAAGAAATTTAGTTTTCTATCATTAAGTTGATCTATCTTTAAGGTTTTAAAATTTGCGATATTTGCATATCGCGGTTCTGCTTCATCGAAGAATCCGTCCCGATAAGGCACATCGTGATATTTACAAATTTCTTCAAAATTTATATCGTGATTTAGCGAAAAAACGTTTAGCGATGTTTGTTCGCTTATTAGATTTTTGATCCCTTTATAGTCTTTTACCTTTTCAGAAAATAAAGGGGTTGTTTTTTCCTGGTCTTCGAGCAACAGAATTTGCACGCAATCTATTAATTGATGCGCGGTTTTAAGTGCGATGGAGTGATCCTGACCTCGCGCCAAATATATTTTTTCTAGCTCTCCGATAATTTGCTCGTAATGCAGGTCCGGCCGAGAGAGCAGGTTTTCAAAAGAGGCGCGAAAATTCGGATTTTCTCGGAAGTCGAATAGCTTGGAGTCCAACCGTTTTAAGACATTCATCCTAAGGATATTTGTGAACTCCCACACTAATGGCATGCCGCTTTCGTAAGATGCTCCTGCGCCTAAAAAGAGTGCTCTCATAGTTTTCTCAGATTTAATCCAGCTTCTTTGCTAAATCTTCAGTTTTTAAGTGCGTATAGCGTTTGAGCATATCCACCGCAAAAACATCAACACTTAGTAATAAGAATGACGCAAGGAGGATTATGAAAATGTTCCTTATTCTGATGTTTAGCATGGATAACTATTCGTAGTTTCAAGATGGGGGGGGGCTGCTTCTGGCTGATTGCGAACGTTAGTTATTAGACTAAGCGCTCTATACGTCCGGAGGTAGCAATTGTCTCTCGGAGAGAGCCAGAAATTTCACCCGCGGCAAAAGGAAGAACAGCCCCTCAGCATCAGGTCTAAGGGACTGCAGCAGGGCACATTGAACGCCCTCCCGGTTTGCAGTTAGGGGTTCGACAGAGTGAATATCTATCGGCAAACGAATGGCCGCAATGGCGACTTTGGTTTGCCCGGCGTTAGCCGACGGAAACTCCACTACTGCAGCATCCTGAGACGCCAGTTTTCCGACGGCCTCGTTCCAGTCACCGAACATCATCCGCCAAACGTGGGGAAGAGAGGCCTCCCCCTGGCGTCTTAGGCTCATCGTGAGACCTGGAGCGCTCCCGGCACCAGGGTCTATACAAACACGCGCTTCGTCTCCATCCACCTCGAAGAGAAAACGGTTCGGCAGGTGAGAAGGTAACGCGTCGCTGAAAAGTCGCGTTCCCACGACATGGATAGCACTGTTCATGACATTACTGACGAATGCAACTGTTGGTATCCGAGGCCCATCAAGAAGGGGGGCCGCCAAATAAAGCCGCCAGTTGCTTTGCAGCGGGGATGGCATAAGGCGACGCAAGATTCCTGCCGCGCGGGGACCGAAATGGCCATGACGATACGTCAATATCGTTAGCGGCGTGCGACCATTGCAGTCCCACAAACGTGCGCCTGGGGGCGCCAGGGCTGCGGCCAAGGAGGTGTCTACAAGCCAATTTGCGTAGACGACATCAACAACGTCACTTTCAAGAACGGGAAACGGTAGTCGTGACATGAAAGCCCGCCGAACGTTAGCTAGCCGGACGGAGTTAAGTAAAGCGTTCAGCAGCTTTCCAACCCAACCTTTGGTCGGATGGATATAGGCGTGATTCATTTAAGTCTCAGCTTTGGCATGCGGCTTGTTATCACTGGAATCTTCTATGTCCGCAATTGGCCGGTTGGGGACATCGAATAATATCAAAACGAATCTACGGTCTGCAGTTGCAAGCTAGCGAAACGCACCACTGTCAATAACCGGTTACGGCACGGTTTAAATACCAGCGAAACCATTTGGCAACCGTCGCTACGGCAGGCATATCTCTCGAATCAGGCATATCGGTGCAGAAGCGTGATGTTCAACACTGTCTCGCCGTCAATGCGTCGCACTTCGAACGTGCCGCCAAGACGGCTAGTTCTCAGTTGCATGCTTTTCATTCCTGTACCGGCTTTGCTTTCCTGCATCGGAAAATCGAAACCTATACCGTTGTCCCGGATCCTCAACACTAGTTCACTGGCATCGCCACGCAGCTCGACATGGGCCCTGCTTGCCCGGCTGTGCTTGAGAACATTGGTGAGACCTTCCTGCAGGATGCGCATGATGTCCAGGCTTTGCGCCGTAGGCAGATGGCAATCCTCAATGCCTGACAGTTGCCAGCGGCAGACGATATTCTGACTTTCAAAGAGGACACCGAAGCGATGCCGTAATGGTGCCAGCATTTCGGCCAATGAGGTCTCGTCCAGTTGGTAACTGGAGGCAGTATCGATGATGATGCGCAAGTCGTCGCGCAGCTCTTTCAGGATCGTCAAAAACCTCGAGGAGGGGATGCTCTCCGGCGCATGTTCCAGCGTGGCGATGCTGCTCACCAGCGTGCCGCCCAGACCGTCATGCAGGTCATGGGCGAGGTTGAGGCGTTCACCCAGGCGCACGTTCACGACTTGCAGTTCATGTTCGCGTTTCAATGTCTGCGCCAGCGCTTCTTTTGCCGATTCGACCTTGACATGCAACTCTTCGTTGAAGCATTCGATACGAGAAAGGTTTGCTACAAAACGCCACCCCAGCACCAGCGCCATGGCAACCATCTGGATCTGAGATGCGAACGCGCTGTAGTAGATATTGCTGTCCAGTATTTTGAGAAACACTAACAGGTCGTGGATGCCGACGACAATGAATATAGCGAGACACGCAGCCAGAATCAGCTGCTCGACGCGCCGTTGACGCCAGGCGAAATAAAAAAACAGGAAGCAGCTGGCGATGTAAGTCAGTACGGGAATCAATGCCAGCCACGCCCGCATCTCCTGCATCCGGCCATGCGGAGTAAGGCACATGGCTATGCTGCCGAAAACAACCATTGCCCAGACGGCAAGCTCGGTGCGTCGATGGCGGCGAGGCCCGTTGCGTAAAACGAACATGGTGAAGCTGGCGCTGTACACCAAAAACAGGATCGATACGGCAGCTTGCCAGGCATCGGTAGTGGCGAAAGGCCACGTAGTCAATTTGATCTGGTTGCTCGCGTACAGCCACCAAGTCAGCGACATCAGACCAAACCAGCCGAACTCTGCTTCGCGCCGCCGCAATATCCAGAGCGCCAGGAAAAAGCAGCCGAGGGTTGCGCTCACTGCGAGGCTGAACAACTGCAAGTCGTGGCGCAGCCAATATTCATGCGTGTAGCGCGCGCTGATGTCTGTGGGAGTGCCAAGCGTCACCGGGCCAAGACCAGGCTGATAGGCGGCGAGGCCGGAAACTCGGATGAGCAGAATGTTTTGCCCGCTCCTGAGCAAAGGCGGCGAAGCCTGCCAGTAGCGTGGGGTATTCCACGCGCGCGTCAACGGTTCGGTCAGGCTCTGGTCGCGGCTGAGTTGGACACCATTGAGCGAAACCATACCGGCCATGTTCAGATAATCCATCATCAGTCCGACCGGCGCTGTCGCATCGGTCTGCTCCCAGCTAAGGCGGTACCAGACTACTCCGTCGAAGCCCGGCCAGCGCAGGCTCCAGTCGTCCGGCAGCGTGACGGTGGTCCAACCGGTCGCGGGAGGCGTTTGTGCGTTCCAATCGGCGCGAACAGCTTCGATGCGCTGAAAAGCGGCAGCGGTCGTAGCGGTGATGGCCGAGGCCGGAAAAAGCAGCAGGATGACGCCCGAGAGTAAAGAAATCAGGGTAGCAAACCGTGTGCGCGCGCTTCGAAGATGGCCTGTGTGCGGGAGTTGACGGCCAGTTTCTTGTAGATGTTCTTGATATGGCATTCGACAGTCGATCGTGAGATTGAAAGCAAATCGGATATCTCCAGATTGGCCAGTCCCTTGCCGACCAGTTCAAGAATCTCGATTTCACGTTTGCTCAGGGGTGATCGCAAGAGTGCTGACGATGGCGGGTGCTGCTGCGCCTTGCCCACACCCGGATCGATCAGTTGCAGGATGTGCTTGGCGACAAACGGATCAATCGGCGCACCGCCGCGCAACACGCTGCGTATGGAAAGACCGATTTCAAAGTCGTCGCGATCCTTGAGCATGTACCCGGTTGCGCCGACCTGCAGAGCACTGACGATGGTCTGTTCGGTGCTCCATGTGGAGATTACCAGAATGGGCAAGGCGGCGTCGACGGCATGCAGGGTGCGAATCAGGTCGATGCCGTTGCCGTCCGGCAGGCCGACATCGACCAGCACCATCGCAAACGGTTGCAATGCCATCAGCGCGTTGGCATCGCCGATGCTGCCGGCAAACGACAATGCCTCGTCGTCGTAGCCAAGAATGCCGAGGATGCCGCGCAACCGTAACTGCATGGCCGGCTCATCCTCCACGATCAGCAGAGGACTGGGGAGAATCGATGCCGGCTCGACGCCGGCAGGAGAAGATGGCTGAGTCAAAAATGGATATCGTAAAAAGGGACGCGGAAGAAGGCGAGATTTGTTGATAGCTTGCCTGAATCGTGACAAGTTAGCCAATCGTGCCCGGCGCTGCAATACCCAATTCTAAGGAGGGGGGCTTTCGTACCGGGCCCGGAATCCCTGCGGTATTCGCGATGACCAGAACTAGCCAGTTTCCAGGTCCCTATCGCGATCTACCTATTTTCAAGGATTGTTGCCGCATAGATAGGATGTCAGCATCACGTCCATACGTCTGCTTGGCTGGATCGCTGCGGCACGCGCCGCTATCTCAGTTTTTTGACAGCGTACCTTTGTCAGAATAATAAACGGGATGGCAAATATGGACGCTCGCGTCATACCTTCTTGCAGCAAGGCAAAAATTCAGCCGGCACCAGGCCCTGAAGAATGGCGTATGGCGCCTCTCTTGGTTGCTGTGTTGAGCACCTTGGCTATCAACGTACTGGGCTTGCAAGGCGTCCAGGCAGCAGGAGCAAGCGGAGGTGGACCATTCGGAGGCACCGGCAACGGCGGCGGCGGCAGCGGTGCTTTTGGTACCAGTGGATCAAGTCCAACAGGCACCGGCGCGGGCGGTTCGGGAGGGAACGGAGGCGGCGGCAGTGGCGGTGGCGGCGGCGGTGCTCTCGGAGCGAGCATGTCGGGAGGTTACAACTCAGGTAGCCCGGTGACGGGTGGCACTGGGCAAGACGGTGGGCCGGGCGTTTCTGCAACCGCTGGTGGCGGCGGCGGCGGTGGCGCCGGGCTGTACCTGGATGGAGCGAATGCATCTGTAACGACCGTCAGCGGTGGTGCTGGTGGCAACGGCGGAAATAATACCTCTGCCGGCGGTGGTGGCGGTGGTGGCGCCGGTCTCTTGTCAGCAGCAGGCTGGACTACTGTGAATGTTGCCGTCGGCGGGGCTGTCAGCGGTGGCCAGGGCGGCAATGGCGGCAGCGGGACTGGCGCCGGGGGCGGTGGCGGGGGCGGCGATGGGGCCTTGTTGTCGACCTCGGGTGCCCTCGACAATTTCGGAAGCATCACTGGCGGAACCGGTGGCAGTGCCGGCTCAGGTTTCAGTGGCTCCGGCGGTAGCGGCGGAGTGGGTGTCAGGGCTGTATCCGGCGTCTTCATTCTCAATGAGGCTGGGGCGCAAATTACCGGTGGAAATGGCGGCGGGAGTGCCGCCGGTGGCGCCGGCATCGTTGCAGGAGCCAATGTAACAATCGATGCCTACGGTACGATCGCCGGGGGCATGTCCGGCAACGGTACGACGCGCGCCGATGCGATCCTGTTTACCGGAACCAGCGCCTTGTTGCATCTGCTGGGCGGCACCATCTCGGGCAACATCGAATTGGCCACGGGAGCTGACGTGACCATCAATAACAGCGGCACCGCCAGCCTCTTGAGCAACAACTTCGTCGTTGGCAGCGGCGCACAAATATTCTTCTTCTCCTCATCTCCATTCACCCTTTCGGGCGACATTACGGGTAGCGGATCCGTCAGCTTCAATGGCAGTGACGTGGTTTCGCTGAATGGTTCGAACACGTACAGTGGTGCCACTACCGTGGGCGGAGGAATCACCCTGAGGGCCGGTCTTACAAATGCCTTGTCGGCCAATAGCGCAATGACGGTCGCGTCGTCCGGCACACTTGACCTGAACGGATTCAACCAGAGTATCGCTTCGTTGAGCGGCGCCGGTGCAGTCACACTGGGCGCCGGCACCCTGACTACGGGTGGCGACAACAGCAACACGACTTTCAGCGGAACCATCGGCGGCTCCGGCGGCTTTACCAAAACCGGCAGTGGCGCCCAGATCCTGAGCGGTACCAATAGCTATACCGGCATGACAACAGTCAACGGCGGAGCACTGCAGGTCGATGGCTCCGTGAGCGGAGCAGTCTCCGTTCTGAACGGCGCCACCTTGCTAGGCAACGGCACAGTGGGCGCGGTGACCTTGGGCAGCGGCGCGACGCTCGCATCCACTACCCTCGGCAGCGGTTTGCATGTCAATGGCGACCTCGGCGTCGGCAGTGGCGCCACCTATGCGGTGACATTGGGATCCACCCCGGGGAATTCAGGCAAGGTGACGGTCAACGGCAACCTCAACCTCGCCGGCGGCAGCGTACTCAGACTGGTCGCCGGCAGCGGCAGTTACAGCGAGGGCGGCAGCTACACCGTCGCCAGCTATAGCGGTACGCGCAGCGGGACCTTCAGTACGGTCACCAATAATTTTGCCTACCTGGTTCCCGTCGTGAGTTACGGCAGCAATGCGGTTAACGTGCAACTGCTCAGCAATACGGGTTTCCAGTCGAGGGGATTTGGCAGTCATGCAGGCTCCTCCAATCAACAGGCGGTAGCCAATGCCCTGGACCGTATCTATGCCGCCGGCGGCAACAGTGTCACTACCAGTTTGCTGGGCGCTTCCGACTCGCAGGCCCAACGCAACCTGGCAAGCCTGAGCGGCGATACGGCTGGCATCGCTTCCGTGAATGCCGCTGCCAATATCAGTCAGGGAAACGCTGCCATCGGGCAGCGTCTGGCGGCGGTTGACGCAACGGTCGCCGGGTCGGCAACCACGGTTGACGCAGATCCCTGGATCAGTACCTCAATCAGTCAGCAAAGCCAGTCAAGCAGCAGCTCTGGTGCCAGTGGCTATCGCAACCATTCGACTGCTTTCGCATTCGGTCACGATCATGCGTTATCGTCGAATTGGCTGCTGGGCTTTGCCTTCACTGCCAACGCGGACTCGCTGTCTTATACCGATACTGGTGGTGGAGGACGCAGTGACGGTGGCCAGGCTGCGTTATATGTACGTTACCGGCCGGATGCATCGAACGTCTTCTTCAAAGGCGTAGCCAGCTATGGCTGGTGGAAAAACGTGCAATATCGCCAGGCCTCGGCTGGCGCTCTCAACGGCCTGACGCGCGGCCAATTCAACGTGCAAAGCGTTGCCATGTATACCGAAACGGGTATGGCGCTCCCAATGGCGGCGCTCACCGTAGAACCCTACGCAGCGCTTTCGGTGGCGCGTCTGCATCGCCCGGCCTTTACGGAGACCACTGAAAGCGGCAGCGACGCCTTAGTACTGGCTTATAGCGCAAGCAACAGTACACAAACCTCGGCGAGTCTGGGCGTTCGCCTGCGCAGCATGCCTGGCGCCGGATCGCCGCTGGGGTGGCAAACTGATCTGGCATGGCGTCATCGTCTGGGCAGCAACGCCGAGACGATGCAGCTTGCTTTCGCCAATGCCAGCGGATTCGACTTCACTGTACGCGGCGTAGCCCAGGCACGCGATGAGGCAGTCGTCAGCGGCGGTTTGAACTATTCGATCAACGACACCACCAGCGCCTTCGGACAACTATCGGTGGTCACCGGCAAAGCGTATGCCAGCTATGGTGCTTCCGCGGGCGTGCGTTGGTGGTGGTAAAAGACGCGAGCGCAACCATCGTGCCTTGACGCAGAATTAGGCTGCTCTTGGAGTTGCTCGTCCTTGAGGTTTCCATGTCACAGCGAGGCGACACCCGCGAACCAAAACGCAATCTTTTTTATTTCGTGAGAGGCGTGTCTTTTCATTGATTACAGAGAAAAAAAGATCCAGGTATTTGCTTTTAATGAAATCTAGCTCTGACTTGTAATCAGGAGGTCCGCACATGAAAAAAAAAACGCTTTAGCAGGCTTTTTCTTTGGGCGGGAACGTCCGCTTCTGGCCGATTGCGGACCTCGGTGCCACGTTTGTCGCGCAACTTTATCAGGAACAACATCCTATTCGCATTGAAAACTGGAAATTGCGCTTCGCGATCTACAATTGGGCCGCATGGAATAGGTCTTTGCGACAGGCTATAAATCCGTATTGCCAAGCAGAAAATGCCTAGGTATTGATTTTTATGATTTCTGCGTCGGACCTGTAATCAGGAAGTCCGAACATGAGACAAGTCCGCTTAAGCGGGCTTGTCTTTCTGCCTTTGCTCGCGGAATTGACCTGCTCTAACTGATCCACCTTCTATTGCCGAACTAACGTGGCAACACGGTCATAAGAACCTCCCAATCCCAATGTGCACAGTTGGGGCCTTAATGTGCGTGTCCTACCTCTCTCACCAGACGCATTCCTACCAAGGTATAGCGAGTGCTGGTGGTATTCCAGTTGCGGAAGGCGCAACGTGCATACAATGACCAGGTATGCCACGAACCGCCACGTCGCACTTTGACTTCACCGTCTGCCGGGCCATGTGGATCTGCCAGCGGCGAATGTGCGTAGGTGTCTTCGCCATACCAGTCTGTTGTCCATTCCCAGGCATTGCCGACCATGTCATAGAGTCCAAATCCATTCGGTGGGAAACTCCCTACGGGAGAGGTAAAGGCAAAGCCGTCATGATTTTTGAGCGCGTGACTGGCCAAGCGAGGCCAGTACGATGCAGCGTTGGCATCGAAGGTATTGGCGATGCGGCTCAAGCCCTCCGGATCATCGCCATTGGGGTAGCGAGTTGTGCTGCCTGCGCGACACGAGTATTCCCACTCCGCTTCGGTCGGTAGCCGGTAGTGCACCTGTTCCTTCTTGCTCAGCCATGCTGCCAGGGCTTGTGCATCATTCCAGGTGACGTTAAGTACCGGATGATTGTCGGCCTGCGGAAAGCCGGGATTCTTCCAGCTGTATCGCGGGTTGCGGCCTTCGAAGGCGTCTTTGCGTTCAGTTTCCTGAGGATCATAGTCTGGGTTGTAACCATAGCCTCCGGTCTGATCTCGAATTGATTCCGGGACATAGCCTGACTCCGCCACAAATTTGGCAAACTGCCCAACCGTGACCAGATGTTTCCCTACATAAAGCGGATGGGTGATCAGCACCTTGTGTCGAGGCCGCTCATCGTCAAGATCCAGCAGGCGACGTTCTTCATAATCCGGATAGGCCCCTCTCAGCGACGCGAGAGATTCATCGGTACCCATCAGAAATTCTCCCGCCGGGATCAGGACCATTTGCATTCCAATTGAATTTTCGATGGTCGCAGGCAAGGGTGTTGCTTCCTGGGCATGCAGAGATGTCAATGTCATGCTCAGCAGTATTGCCAGTAATCCAGCGTATCGGCGTTTCAAGTTACCCCCTTGTTTCGACTATTGTTGTCCTGGTGTCCGATGGAAGCCCGATGAAGTGCGAAGCGAGTGAAGATGCGGGGGTTAGGCATGACGCTTGGCGGCTGCGAGGAAAGCCCCCAGACCGATCATCGTCGCCCCTGAAATACGGGTCAGCAACCGTGCGCGCGCTGCGCGAAGGCTCTCAGACATCAGAAGCCGCTCTGCGGTGAAGACAGCGACAATATCGACAAGGGTATTGAGTGCTACGCAGATGCTGCCAAGAAGAGCTAACTGCCCCGTCATTTCGGAGGTTGGGGAAATGAATTGTGGCAGGAATGCCAGGAAGAAGAGTGCCGTCTTGACGTTCATGGTTTCTACCACGACACCCTCGATCATCGCATGTCTGCAACCTTGCGCTGCCACATCGCCAACCTGCGTCACGGCCTGTTTGCGCATCAGCAGCCGAATGCCCAGAAAAACAAGATAGGCGGCGCCGATGAACTTGATCGCGTGGAAAGCAACGGCTGATTTGGCAATGACTAGCGAAATGCCAATTGCTGCGGCCAGTACGTGAACCATGCCTCCTATGGCTGTCCCGATGCACGAAGCAAGCCCTTCAGTGCGCCCGCTAGAAACTGTCTTGGCTACCACGTAGGCAAGACCAGGTCCTGGAGTGATGGCAAGGATGAACGCGGCGATGGCGAAGGTGATCATGGATATGGGCGAAATTTGCTTAAAGAAGTGTAATTCGACAAGGGCAGCTCCTGGCCGATTGCGGAAGTAGGTATGGTGAAGGTGTTCGACCTATCCCTCCCGGTCAATCTCCTCCTTGGCCTCCATGGTTGCATATTGAAGGGCATCCTGACGGTGCTTTATCGGTGCACGTCGAGGCGACTCCAAGCGACTACCTGCAATATCCGTGTGCCAGAGCCAGCCGTCACCCGTCAGCGGTTGCATCATTTGGATACTGACTTGCTTTCCCTTGTATTCGAATTGCTCGCCAGCCATGGTGCATCTCCCGAAGTTAGTCTTTCTTGGCTATCAGGATGAAATCTTGAATCACTCCTACAGTTCGCTCCATAAATTCACGTGCGTCTTCCGAAGGGGAGAGATTTGCTTCAATGGAGTCGAGCTGTCGCTGAAGGAGCATTTGAAAAAGGCGTGCCTGCTCAGGAGGCTGGACTGCACAAAGCGAATAAAGCACAGCTTTTATACCTGTAATTTCCGCTCGCGCTTTATCCCATGCAGCATTTGTCATCCCATTCTCCCTTTAGATTTACTTTGAGAACAGTATAGCGGTTGAGTCAGATGGCGGCATCCGCTTGCGGACACGCGCAATGTCAGTTCAAGTTCCATTCGGCGGACCATTCTCTATCCAGATGCGCAATGGGGCTCATCAATTGCCGTTGAGAAATCAGGTTTTGCCCGATAGGAGGAGGGCATACTCGCGAGTATGCTTGATGCACTTCATCCGATAACGGGTTTCAACTCTAGGGGCTGACCATGACAGAACGTCTGATCAAAATCGTTGTGATGTTCATGTGCGCCCTTTGTTTTTCAGAGGTTCTCATCGCCGCCACATCGAGGGGGAATCTGGCGGTATCAGCCATTGTTCTTCGCGTTGCATGATTCGATTTTCAATCGGCGGTGTCGCGCCACAAAGTACTTGCGATGATGGAATGAAAGCGGTGGTAGCAACAGAATCCATCGCGCCGAAAGTGAATTCCAAGGCCCAGAGTAAAAAGATCGGCTCTGACGAGTCAGGGACACTCATCACTTTTACCTACTGAGGTCAGCGAATGCTCAACTTTTCTTTGCCGGCAGCCACGATATATTGGGCAACTCTCCTCCCCGCGCTGGGACTGATTTTCTTCTTTGCATCCAGATATAAATTAATGCAGAGAGACAGAGCGTTTAAAAAAAATGCGGAAGAACTTCTTAACGCGTTGGATGCTGAGCGAAGAAAACACGCAAAGATGTACTCCGTCCATAGCGAAATTGAACGAAGAAAAGTCTTTGACGATGCGGATGAAAAGAATCACACGTTGCGCTAATCAGGCGTTCCAGTAGCGGCCACTCCCTCGATCGGTCACTCGGCCGGACGATTTTCCCGAAACATCTGCGACTTCTTAAATAGCTCGCGTTTTATGTCTACATAAAACGACATTGTAGTTCGCGGACTCAGGGTAATTCCGATATCCACTGATATTTATTCCGGTAAAAATGGCCCTAGGAGTGAGAAATGTGGCTTAAAATTATCAAAAAGATATTGTTTTTAGTGGAGATGAAAAAGGTTTTAGATAAGTAATATTCCAAATTTACTCGCATTTCCTTGGGGGAACTATGTCTTCATTTCGAAACATGAAAATCGGTACTAAATTATCGCTGGGCTTCGCCGCCTTACTTGTGCTGACCATTATTCTGGCGGGGATTTCGCTGTATAGCATCATGTCTTTAACTCGCTCCATCAAGTCAGCCGACCTGGTGCAAGAACAAAAGCTGTCTCCACTCTATGTCGCCCGGGAGGCATTGGACCAAACGGGTCTCGCCGCACGCAACGCCTATGTGTTTCGCAGCGATGTTGATGCGCAAAAGGAACTCAAGATCGTTGACGAACAAAAGAATATTTATCTTGAGGCGTTGAAGGGGCTGGAACCGCTTTTCGCCGGCAATAAGGATTTCGATAAAGCCAGGTCGGGGTTGCTGCAGATGGCGGAAGAACTCAAGCGCCCGCGTAGTTACCGAGAGGCCGGAAAGCTGGAGGAGTTTCGGGATTTTCTTGTCAACGAATGCAGCCCTTTGCGGAGGCAGATCGTTCTGGACATCAATAAAGTCATTGCACAGGTCGAAGCAGAAAGTGATGGCGCTCATAGCCTTACCGAACAAATGGCGAAACATGCCGTAACCCTGGTGGCGGTATTGACGCTCGTCGTAGCAATTGTTTCTGTGACAGTCGGCGTTCTTATAACCAAAGGTCTGTTGAAGCAGCTGGGTGGGGAGCCTGCTTATGCAGCCGATATCGCCCAGAAGATTGCCGCAGGAGATCTGGCTTGCGATGTGCAAACCAGGCCAGGTGACAATACGAGTCTCTTGTTCGCCATCAAGACCATGCGGAACAGTCTTTCCTCCATCGTGTCGCAAGTGAGAGAAGGCACGCAGACGATCGAACGCGCCTCCTCGGAAATTGCTTCGGGAAACCTCGATCTTTCGGCCAGAACTGAACAGCAGGCGGGTTCGCTGGAAGAGACCGCTTCAGCAATGGAGCAAATCACATCAACCGTCAAGCAAAACGCCGACAACGCAAGGCAAGCGAGCCAGCTGGCAGTGTCTGCGTCCGATGTAGCTATCCAGGGCGGCGAAGTGGTAGGCCAGGTCGTCACGACCATGGCTGGAATCAATGACTCCTCGCGCAAGATCGTCGACATTATCAGTGTCATCGACGGCATCGCGTTTCAGACCAACATCCTGGCGCTCAATGCAGCGGTCGAAGCCGCCCGCGCCGGCGAACAAGGCCGCGGCTTTGCGGTCGTGGCATCTGAAGTGCGCAGCCTGGCGCAGCGTAGTGCCGCTGCGGCAAAAGAGATCACCGTGTTGATCAACGATTCGGTGTCAAAGGTCGAACGCGGCAGCCAATTGGTCGAGCAGGCAGGCCAGACGATGGTGGAGGTCGTGACAAGCGTCAAACGCGTTACAGACGTTGTTGCTGAAATTTCCGCCGCGAGTCAGGAGCAAAACCGTGGTATCGCCCAGGTGAATCTCGCCATCACCCAAATGGACGAAGCTACTCAGCAAAACTCCGCGCTGGTGGAAGAGGCGGCAGCCGCTGCCAATGCGATGATGGAACAGGCGACGGCGCTGACCGGGATCGTGTCTACTTTCAAGTTGAGCGATGGCTTAGTTGCGCTGACTGCTGGAGATTCGCGCACAAGAACACCGCATGGAGTGGCGCGGCTGCAGATAGTTTAGAAAGCAAGAGCCCGCTTGCGGGCTCTTGCTTTTCGGACGTCTGCTTCTGGTCGAGGCCGTGTAAAAAACGCTGAATGGGTGCAGGTGGCATGCTGATGCTCTTGGTTGGGTTGCTGGTCTGGGTGTGGCTGCCGCGCAAGTTGCCGCAATAGGAGATGGATGACGGAGCTTCGACACCTGCGCTGTTTCCTAGCCATGGCCGAAGAATTCCATTTCGCCTGTATTGACGTTTCAGCGCGGCGGCAGGTTTTTCAACGTTGCTTCCTGAGTCAGCGCATCGTGTTGCACGGCCCCCAACAACGAGTCCAGCAGGCCGGGGAACCGCGCATCCAGATCTTCGCGGCGCAGCGACAGCAAGTTCTCCCGGCCATAGGGCCGCTGCCAGATCACCCCGCTGTCGCGCAGCACACGCCAGTGATGGGTCAGGGTCGACTTGGGGATGCCTTGCAACACGGCGCTGCACGCGAGTTCGTCCCCGCCGGCTAAAGCCCGCACCACGGTCAGTCGCAGCGGATTGCCCAGTGCGGTCAGCACGTTCTCCAAGCGAATTTGGTTACGATCAGGGTGATTAGGTGTCATGCAAACAGTGTATTCCATAGTACGAGTACTTTCAAACTGTCTGACACAACATCCCGATTTCCAAGCTCATTGTTCGATTGTTCTCGTACTGTTATAGTACGTATGTAGTCGTACATTAGTACTTATTTCATTGGAGAACCATTCATGTCTTCTGCCTCATCCGCCACTGGAGCTCTTCGCTCCTTGCGCTGGAGCCTGGCCCTACTGGCCTTCGCCCAGCTCATCTACTCCCTCGATATCAATATCGTCTTCGTGGCCCTGCCGGAAATCGGCGCGGGCCTGGGCTTCTCCGGGCAGACCCTGCAATGGGTGGTCAGCGCCTATACCGTGTTCTGCGGCGGCTTCCTTCTGCTGGGCGGACGCGCCGCCGACCTGCTGGGGCAGCGGCGCATGTTCATCTTCGCGCTGTGGCTGTATGCGCTGTCGTCGCTGCTCGGAGGGCTGGCCTGGAGTCCTGCGGTGATCGTGAGCGCACGCGCCGTGCAAGGCATTGGCGCGGCGCTGCTGTTCCCGTCCACACTGTCGCTGATCAATCGGCTGTTTGCCGAAGGACCGCCGCGCAACCGTGCGTTGGCGATTTGGGGTGGCGCGGGTGCCAGCGGCCTAGTGCTGGGTTCCCTGGCCGGTGGCGTGCTGACCAGTGCCTACGGCTGGCCGTCGGTGTTCTTCGTCAATGTTCTGCTGGCGGGCATCGCCATCGTCGCGGCGTTCTTCGTCATTCCGAAGGATGCGCCGCGCACCGAGCGCCGCAGCTTCGACTTGCCGGGTGCGTTGACGGTGACGGCGGGCGCCACGCTGCTGGTGTACGCCTTGGTACAAGGGCCGGAAGATGGCTGGCAAGCCACGCCCATCGTGGTCGCGCTGGTACTGGCGGCTGCATCCCTGCTGGCCTTCGCAATGATCGAGTCGCGCAGCCGCGACCCGCTGATGCCGATGCGGCTGTTCAGCAACCGCAGCCTGGTCTCAGGCATGGCGATCACGTTCATCTACATGGGTACGTTCGGCGCACTGCCATATTTCCTGACGGTGCTGTTCCAGAACATCCAGGGCTATAGCGCCTTGCAGACCGGGCTGGCCTTCATCGTGCCGTCGGTGGCCATCTTCGCGGGCACGCAATTGGGCGCGCGGCTGGCTAACCGCCTGTCGATGCGCACCACGCTGCTGGCGGGCTTTGTGGTCGGCATCATCGGCACGCTGGCTCTAGCCCTGGCAGCCTTCGTCGGTTCGCCCTATGCCTACATCGTGCCGGGACTGGTGATTTCGGGCATCGGCCAAGGCATCGTCTGGACAGCGATGTGGATCGCCGCCGCGTCGGGCGTGTCGTACCACGAGCAGGGTATCGCCTCGGGCATGGCCTCGACGACGCTGAACGTCGGCAACGCAATCGGCATCGCGCTGCTGGTCGCGTTTGCCAACCGTGGTATCGGTGGCTTGCAGGGCGAGGCGCTGCGCGATGGCCTCGCGGTCGGCTCGCAACACGCCTTCTACCTAGCATCGGCAGGACTGTTGTTAGGGCTTTTGGTGTCGCTGGCCCTGCCACGCGGGGCCGTGGGCCACGTGCAGGCCGGGGCGGCCTGAGCGTAGGGGCGCACGATCGAACTTCGTCGCCTTCGCTGTTTCTTGATCGTGACCGAAGAACTCCATTTTTAAAGAGACTTCGAGTCGATTGGAGTAGCGTCAACGGGCTTAAGATTTAGTTTCCGTATTGAACCTGCTGTTCCGCGTAGCCTCTTACCAGTTGGCTACTACGAGCCCACTTTAGCCAAGCATAGAAGTTCGCCAGTTTTTCAAGCATTCGGCCTGTCTCTCTCTACTCATCATCAACGAGCGTTTGCGTCCCCGGATTGAGCACCATACGCGATGTTGGAATTCGGGGGCGAAAGCGCCTTGCCTTGTTCTTTATCGACTAGCCCTTGGAGAAAGACGCAACTTTTCACAGCGCTCGATTCGATCAAGAAGTGGAGTAAAAAGTACTATCCAGTTATTCTAAAGTGACAGTGCCGAATTATCGTATCCGTTAAAGAATGATTTGACTAACATTGAGCAATAGCCTTCGATTGTGCTATGTAGACTTCTGCGGTTCCGATATGTGATTAGAGAAACCTTTCTTGTGAATTTTCGGATAATTTTTGACCGCTGCCGCTTTAGTTCCGTCTTCTCAGATAGCCCTTTATTTGCCATTTTGTCTGGCGGCAGTACGACGAGATACTGATTTTCCTTCGGCCGAGTGTGAAGTTGGATTGCAATATCGCAGCTCGGGTTTCTTTGCAATATAGAGTCTCTAACGGCAACCAGGTCCATCCCCTACGACGCGGCCGTTGTGCTGACAGAGCGGTAAAGACTGGTATGAACATTACTGATATCCGAGAGAAATCTATATTGATTTCTCGATATGAAGATCCCGTTCTTCCAACTGGTGGGCTGACGACTAGCCTTGTAGCCGTCACGACCGATGTAGTGCGTAATGGTAAACCAGTGATTGGCTATGGCTATTCATCGGTCGGGCGCTTCGCACAGGGTGGACTAATTCGTGAGCGATTTGCCGCACGCTTATTGAGAGCGCCAAAAGGAAGCCTGGCCGATGAAGAAGGGACTAATCTCGACCCTTTTTTAGCTTGGAATACGATGATGAATGGCGAAAAGCCAGGTGGCCATGGCGAGCGCTGCGTGGCCGTAGGCACGCTCGATATGGCGATCTGGGATGCCGCAGCGAAGATCGCCGATTTGCCACTATATGATTTTCTGGCCCAACGACTAGCCAGTGCTCCGCAGCGGCGTGTGCGCGTGTACGCGGGTGGCGGTTATCGCTATCCTTGTAATGATCTTGTTCGGCTCTCTGACGAATTGCGCCGCTGCGTTGACCTTGGCTTTACGCATGTCAAGATTAAAGTCGGTGGAGCGGGTTTGGATGTCGATTGCATGCGCATTGAAGCAGCGGCGTCGAGATTGTCCGGGACAGACTGTCTCGCCGTGGATGCGATGAATTTATACGACCAGAATACTGCATTGCAGGCGGCTGCTAAACTGGCTCCATATAAGCTATGGTGGTTTGAGGATATATGTGACCCGCTAGATTTCGCTACCCATGCACGGGTGGCTAAAGTATACGCATCGTCGGTTGCTGCAGGCGAAGCACTCTTCTCGCAAGCTGAGGCTCGCTTGCTCGTGCAATACGGAGGTTTGCGGAGCGAGCGTGACGTACTAGTCTTCGATCCTGTGCACTCCTATGGTGTACCAGGCTATCTACGCATTCTCGAAACCATGACTGCCAACGGCTGGCCTCGACGTGCATTTTGGCCGCACGGCGGACATCTCTTTGCCTTGCATCTGGTTGCAGCGCTTGATTTGGGTGGTGCTGAAATTAGTCCATTTGCGTTTTCACCATTTCGCGGACTTCCAAATGGATCGATCATTGAGAACGGGCGTTTGACGGTACCTCAAGTAGCTGGTATTGGTTTTGAAATACATGCCGAGGCATGGGATGTATTTCGGCGAGTATTCATGTGAACGACTGGATTGAACCTTAGCCATAAGGAGTCGGCTGCTGAATTGTATCTGGAACAGGAAGAGGGGCTGAATGGAGACCTAGCCCCTCTTTTTTCAGAAGAATGTATTGAATTACTACTTCGTGCACAAGCGCTTTCCACGCTCCTTCCCGAACGCCAGTTGCACCGCAGCCGCCACCACGATATTGATCGCAAGAGCGATCAGACCGGTGTACAGCGTGTATGCGTCGGCGCCGATGTGGAAGGTATGCACCGGCTTGATGCCGTCCGCATACGCCAGCCAGCTGCCGCCGACGATACCGACCGCCCAGCCGGTCAGCAGCGCGTTGGCGCCGAACCAGCCGATGAACAGGCCGAACACCAGCGCCGGGAAGGTTTGCAGGATCCACACGCCGCCCAGCAACTGCAGGTCAAGCGCGAACTTGGTC
>Ga0105240_10002608_pt1 | contig 28829 bp, 24 predicted proteins | sample KBSC54metaG_FD_80426 | JGI IMG/M metagenome (GOLD analysis project Ga0105240, IMG submission 80426) | Corn rhizosphere microbial communities from Kellogg Biological Station, Michigan, USA - KBS C5-4 metaG | ecosystem: Host-associated > Plants > Roots > Rhizosphere > Soil | place: Michigan, USA... | reverse complement strand
TGGCCGCGTTCTACTACACCGGCGACGTCAAGATCGACATCGATCTGCATCAATACATCCCCGGCGTCTTCCCGAAGCTGCCCAAGGAATTCTTCGGTGTCATCCAGCATTCGCTGCACCATTTCGGCCGCCTGGAGCCTTACGGGTTCGCGATCAATCTCGATCAGCCGGTCTCCGACGACATCAGGAAGCGCACCAAGGTACTGCCGGACGAGCTGAAATATTCGATCAAGCTCGACGAGCAGCTGACCGGCTACCAATGGGACAACCCGAAGTTCCGCTGGTTCCTCGATCTGGTCGACAAGTACCACGATGATCCGGTCCCGCCAGCGCCGAAGGAAGCGCGAGGAGAGACGTTGTGAAGAACGATTGGGTGGCGGAGATGTTTCGCGCCTTGCGCGACTGCGGCGAGAACATCTCGATCGTCTACGGACAGACGCCGGATGCGCGGGAAGGGTCCGCCGGTGGAGCGCTGCGCTGGTTCGAGCTGCCGCATGATCAGTACGACGGCATCAGCGGGCTGGGCGAACTGCTGCGCGGGCAGAGCCTGCGCGTGGATCAGCTGCCGACGTTGCGCGCGGACCGGTTCAGCTTCCTGCGCGGGCTGCGCGGCGTGCTCGCGGTGCTGCCCGCACTGGCGGTGAGGCGACAGCACTGGAGGTCCGACTTCGGCTGGTCGCGTGACGCCGGCGGTCTTCCGGCCAGCGAGCGTGTCGTCCGGCGGATGTTCACGCGGGAGCAGACGCAAGGCATCGTCGTGGCGGCCAAAGCCGCGGGCGTCACGGTCAATACCTATCTGCTGTTTCATCTCGACGCGGCCGTTGCGGCCGAGCTCACCGGTCCGCTGGCGCCGCGGCGCTGGATGATTCCGGTGAACCTGCGCGGCGCGGTGCGCCGCGACGCCGAGCTGCCACCGCAGATGTCCTTCCTCGGCGTCGACATCGAACACGGCCTGTCGCTGCACGGACTGCAGGCAAGCGTCGACCGGCTCAAGGCGCGCGGCTACCACTGGGGCATGTGGATCCTGCTGCATCTCGGCCGCGTGCTCGGCGCGCAAGGCATGCGGCAGGACATTCGCAAGCGGGAGCGCCAGCAGCACGGCGTCACCGGCATGTTCTCGAATCTGGGCGTGTGGAACGTCGCGGGAGCGGGTCACTGGATCTTCTGCCCGGCCGTCACGCGCGTCTATCCGGTCGGCGCCGGCTGCATCACGATGAACGGCCGCCTGGGGCTCGCGATGCAGCTGCACGACGCGCTGGGCAAGGACCTCCGCACGGCGCAGGCCCTGCTGGACGCATGGAGCAGGGCCTGCGTGCAGGAGCGGGCCACGGCCGCGATCGAGTCTGCGGTCGTCGCGCCCCGCCAGGTCGCAAACGTCTGATCAACCCACCAACTACTCAGAGGCACAATCATGGTCAAAGCGGGAATAGAAGCAATGAATGTATTTGCGGGGACGGCTTTTCTCGACGTCGAGAAGCTGGCCGCGCATCGCAACCTGGATCGGACGCGGTTCGAGAACCTCCTGATGAAGGAGAAGAGCGTCGCGCTGCCCAATGAAGATCCGATCACGTTCGCGGTCAACGCGGCCAAGCCGATCATCGACGCCTTGAGCGCCGAGGAGCGCAACCGCATCGAGATGGTCGTGACCTGCACGGAGTCGGCCTTCGACTTCGGCAAGTCGATGAGCACCTACTGCCACGACCTGCTCGGACTCAACCGCAACTGCCGATTGTTCGAGGTGAAGAATGCCTGCTTCTCCGGCGTCGCGGGCCTGCAGAACGCGATCAACTTCATCCTGGCTCAGGTATCGCCCGGGGCCAAGGCGCTGGTGATCGCCACCGACATCTCGCGCTTCATGCTGGAAGAGGGCGGCAGCGCGTTCAAGATGGAATGGGCCTTCGCCGAGCCGAGCGGTGGCGCCGGTGCGGTCGCCATGCTCGTGAGCGAAACGCCGCACGTGTTCCAGGTGGACGCCGGCGCGAACGGCTCCTACGGCTATGAAGTGATGGACACCTGTCGCCCGTCCACCGACTCCGAGGCCGGTGATTCCGACCTGTCGCTGCTGTCCTATCTCGACTGCTGCGAAAACGCCTTCCTCGAATATCAGAAGCGCGTGCGCGGCGCCGACTATGTCAACACCTTCCGCTATCTCGCCTATCACACGCCGTTCGGCGGCATGGTCAAGGGCGCGCATCGCAATCTGATGCGCAAGCAGGTCAAGGGCGTCACGGCTTCCGACATCGAGAGCGACTTCCGCCGCCGCTTCAGCCCGGGCCTGACCTATTGCCAGCGCGTGGGCAACATCATGGGCGCCACGGCGATGATGGCGCTGGCCAGCACCATCGACAACGGCGATTTCGAGAAGCCGCAGCGTGTCGGCGTGTTCTCCTACGGCTCCGGCTGCTGCTCGGAATTCTTCAGCGGCGTGGTGACCCAGGCGGGCCAGGACCGGATCCGCGAACTCCGCATCAAGCAGCACCTGGACAAGCGCTACGAGCTGAGCATGGACGAATACGAGAACCTGCTCGTCGGCAGCAACGCGGTGAAGTTCGGCACGCGCAACGTGGTGCTCGACACGAGCTTCGTCCCGGGCGCGCGCAAGGCGCTCGGCAAGCCGGTGCTGTTCCTCAAGGAGATCAAGGAATACCGGCGCATCTACGAATGGGTGTCCTGAGCGATGGACTACGAAACACTCAAGGTCCGTGTGCAGGACGAGATCTGCTTCATGCAGATCCACCGCCCGGAGGCCAACAATGCGATCAACGACCGTCTGATCGAGGAGCTCGTCCGGGTGCTCGATCGGCATGGGAGCGAGGTCAAGATCGTCGTGCTGGAAGGCCTGCCGGGGGTGTTCTGCTTCGGTGCGGATTTCAAGGCGATCGAGCAGAGCCTGCAGCACAGGACCTCCGGGCCGGTGCTCGACCCCAGGCCGATGTACGAGCTGTGGCAGCGCCTCGCTTCCGGCCCATGGATCACGATCGCGCATGTGCGGGGCCAGGCCAACGCAGGCGGCATCGGCTTCGTCGCCGCCTGCGACATCGTGCTGGCGGACGAGACGGCGAGTTTCGCCTTGTCCGAGCTCCTGTTCGGCCTGATGCCGGCCTGCGTGCTGCCCTTTCTGATGCGCAGGATCGGGCGCTCCAGGGCGAATGCGATGACGCTGATGACCGAGCCGGTTTCGGCGAAGTGCGCGCAGGCCTGGGGACTGGTCGACGAGACCGCCGAGGACAGCGTCAACCTGTTGCGCAAGAAGCTGTTGCGTCTGCGGCGCCTGTCGAAGAGCGCGATCGAACGCTACAAGCGCTACATGACTGCGCTGGACGACACGCCCGCGGCTTCGAAAGCGCTGGCGCTCGAGGCGAACATCGAGGTGTTCTCCGACGAGGACAACCTGCACAAGATCGCGCGCTACGTGCGGACCGGGCAGTTTCCCTGGGAGCAGGCGGGGCGGTGAGCGACCGCGGGCAGCCGCGTGCATGCGGCTGCCATGAACGGCATCGATCGACGGCCGTCAGAACTTCATCGTCACGCCGAGCGTCAAGCCCTTGATCGAGAAGCCGACGCCTGCGTTGTCCGTGCCCTTGACCAGCTGGGCCCATTCGGCATTGATCGACACTCGCTCCGAGACCGGAACATCCAGGCCGACGCCGTAGGAGAAGCTGCCGTGGGCCTCCGATTGCGACAGGCCGAAGGCCTTGACCGTCGCGGTTTCCTGGCCTCTGGAATAGCCGAGCAGAAGGTAGGGCGCCACGCCGCCGATCTCGACGCGGCCCTTCGCATACAGGCCGTAGAGATAGTCGACCTTGAGATCGACATCGAACCCCGAGACGTTGGCACTGTCGTGCTTGATGCCTGAGGCGGCACGGGCTTCCAGCGCGAAATTCGGCGTCAGTTGCATGCCGACCTTGAGTCCCAGTGCGATCGGATGGATCGCGGGCGCGGCATCGCCCTTGTCGGTGATCCGGATCAGGTTCGCGCCGACATAGAAATCGTTGGCCGCATGCGCAAGCGTCGGCGCGGAGAGGCCGACGGCGATGGCGGCAATGGCGCCGAGACATTGATGGATGGACACATTCGCTCCTTGTCGGTGCAGGCATCGATGGATGGCCACGGCGGGAAACTCTAGCGACGCGCGAAGGCGAAAATAACTACCCGAACATGTAGTTGCGGTGCGTGGCTGCTCGACGCGAAGATCGCGGTGTCTTCCAACGAGAAACAGGGCCATGACGAATCAGGCGGTCGTGATGCAGGAACTCGGCGACGGCATCGTGGGCATCACGATGCAGGACCGGGTCAACAAGAACACGTTCTCGCCCGAACTGGCCGAAGGACTCATCGATGCCTTCGAATCCGCCGGCGCCGACGCCCGAGCGCGGGTCGTCGTTCTCACGGGTTACGACAGCTATTTCGCCAGTGGCGGCACCAAAGAGGGATTGCTGGTCCTCTCCGAGGGCAAGGCCCGCTTCTCGGACCGGGACTTCTACAGCCTGCCGCTGAACTGCCCGATCCCGGTGATCGCTGCGATGCAGGGACATGGCGTGGGCGGCGGGTTCGTGCTGGGCATGTTCGCCGACTTTCCCGTCCTGAGCCGCGAGAGCATTTATACCGCCAATTTCATGAAGTACGGTTTCACGCCAGGGATGGGATCGACCTTCGTGCTGCCCGCGAAGCTCGGGATCGGCCTGGCCGAGGAGATGATGATTGCGGCGCGGACGTATCGCGGCGATGAATTGCAGCGTCGCGGCATCCCGTTCCCGGTGCTGCCGCGCGCCGAAGTCATGAACTACGCCATGGAGCTCGCAGCTTCACTGGCAGAGAAGCCGCGAGTCTCGCTCGTGACTCTCAAAGACCACCTGGTGCGCGGTTTGCGCGCCGGACTGGCCCCAGCGATCGAACAGGAACTCGCGATGCATGAGAAGACGTTCCATCTGCCCGAAGTCAGGGGTCGCATCGAGGCGCTCTTCGGGAGCTGAGCCCAGGCAAGAACATACGGCGCGGTAGCAAAGCGGTCATGCAGCGGATTGCAAATCCGCTCAGGCGGGTTCGACTCCCAGCCCGCGCCTCCAGTCACCATCCTCCAACCTTTCCCGTCATGTCAGCCATCGATGTCGTCGCGATGCTCGCTGTCTTCCAGTATCTGGTCTTCGGCAGCCTCGTCAGCAAGGCACGGCGCACTTACGGCGTCCAGCCGCCTGCCGTGGTCGGGCACGAAATGTTCGAGCGCCTGTATCGGGTCCAGATGAATACGCTGGAGCTGTTGGTCGCGTTGCTGCCGGCGCTCTATGTGGCGGGCAGGTATTGGCCATCGTGTGTGGTGGCAGGCGCCGGGGCCGTGTATCTGCTGGGCCGCGTCGTCTACTGGCACGCCTATAAGAAGGACCCTTCAAAACGCAGCCTGGGCTTTCTCCTGAGCTTCCTGCCCATCGTCGGTCTGGCGCTGGTGGGATTCGCGGCTGCCGTCCTTGGCAAAGGGGCGGCCTGACTCGGCTCCCTCGCGCAGGGCCTGTTGCCCGGCCGACATTGAATGTGTCGAATATGTCGATCGCCACCGCGAACTGACACATTGGCCACGCACGGCTACGTTCTCGTCATGACCTCCTTACAGCTCTCGGGCTGAATGCGCAGCCTGCCCGGCGACGACGCTCGCGATCAAGCGAGCGGCAAGCCGGGCTCCACCGCAGCCATCAGGAGACAACCATGGCCCTCAAATCCATCGCCGCCGCCGTCATCATCACCCTCGGCAGCACCGCCGCTCTCGCCGAGCCCGTCATCGGCCTCATCACCAAGACCGAGACCAATCCCTTCTTCGTGAAGATGAAGGAAGGCGCCAGCGAGGCGGCGCAGAAGTCCGGCGCCAAGCTCCTCTCGGGCGCGGGCAAGGCCGATGGCGACAACGCCGGCCAGATCACCGCGATGGAGAACATGATCGCCGGCGGCGCCAAGACCATTCTGATCACGCCCAGCGATTCGAAGGCCATCATCCCGGCGATCAAGAAGGCGCAGGCCAAGGGCGTGATGGTGATCGCGCTCGACAGCCCGACCGACCCGGCCGAAGCGACCGATGCGCTCTTCGCCACCGACAACTACCAAGCCGGCCTGCTGATCGGCCAGTACGCCAAGGCGGCGATGTCCGGCAAGCCGGCGAAGATCGCGACGCTCGATCTGTTCCCCGGCCACCCGGTCGGCGCGCAGCGCCACAACGGCTTCCTGAAGGGCTATGGCCTCGCGAGCAACGAGGCGAAGAACAACGAGCTCGCCAAGCCTGCCGAAGTGGTCTGCATGGCCGACAGCTTCGGCGACCGTGCCAAGGGCCAGACCGCGATGGAGAACTGCCTCCAGAAGAACCCCGACATCAACCTCGTCTACACCATCAACGAGCCGGCCGCGGCGGGTGCCTACAACGCGCTGCAGAAGGCCGGCAAGGAGAAGGGCGTGCTGATCGTGTCGGTGGACGGTGGCTGCGACGGCGTCAAGGACGTGGCGGCCGGCAAGATCGCCGCGACCTCGCAGCAGTACCCGCTGAAGATGGCCGCGATGGGCGTCGAAGCCGGCATCGAGTATGCCAAGTCGGGCAAGAAGGTCAGCGGCTACACCGATACCGGCGTCACGCTGATCGCGCACACGCCGATCGAAGGGGTGGAGAGCAAGGACACGAAGACCGGCATGGATCTGTGCTGGGGCAAGAAGTAGACATTCCCAAGAAAAACAACGGAGACTCGCATGAATCGCCTTCCCAAGACCCATCACCGACTCACCCTGCTGGCCGCGGCCAGCGCCGCCCTCGTGGCCGCCTGCGGCGGCGGAGGGGGCACGGACGCTGCCGACGCGGCCCAGGCGGCCGCCGGCGAGCGCGCCCAAGCCCTCTCGGCCGTCAACCTGACGGCCGAGGCCACGACCTCATCCCAGTCCACAGCGCCACCGGCCCAGTCCGCCTACACCGAGACGTACCGCCCGCAATTCCAGTACTCCCCCGCGAAGAACTGGATGAACGACCCGAACGGCCTCGTCTACTACCGCGGCGAATATCACCTCTTCTACCAGTACAACCCGAATGGCGATCAGTGGGGCGACATGTCCTGGGGTCACGCGGTGAGTCGCGACTTGCTGCATTGGGATGAATTGCCGGTCGCATTGACGGCCGAGAAGGATGCCAGCGGCAACGTGACGCAGATGTTCTTCTCCGGCAGTGCGGTGATCGACGAGAACAACACCAGCGGCTTCGGCCAGCCCGGCCAGCCCGCGATGGTCGCCGTCTACACCAGCCTCTACCCGCAGGGCAAGACGCTGCCCGATGGCACCCAGCTCGGCACCAACACGCAGGCCCAGTCGATCGCCTACAGCACCGACCGCGGCCGCACCTGGACGCAGTACGCCGCCAATCCGGTGATCCCGCTGCCGCCGTCGCCGTATGCGGACCAGTATCACGACTTCCGCGACCCGAAGGTCTTCTGGTACGAGCCGGGCAAGAAATGGGTCATGGTGGCGGTGCTCTCCGCGCTGCACAAGGCGGTGCTGTTCTCGTCGAAGGACCTGAAGCACTGGAGCTTCATGAGCGAGTTCGGCCCGGCGAACGCGGTCGGCGGCGTCTGGGAATGCCCGGACCTGTTCGAGCTGCCGGTGAAGGGAGACCCCTCCCGCCAGCGCAGATGGGTCATGACCATCAACCTCAATCCCGGTGCACCGGCCGGCGGATCGGGCGCCCAGTACTTCGTCGGCGACTTCGACGGCACCCGCTTCACCGCTGAGGACGTGATCGACAAGACCCCGCCCGCCGGCAGCGTGGTGCAGAACTTCGAGAGCGGCGGCAGCTACGCCAGTCTCGGCTGGGCGGCGACAGGCGACTTCAGCGGCCTCGGCCCGATCGTCGGAGCCCAGTCCGGTCACGGCGTGGCCGGCTTCGAGGGCACGCGGCTGGCCGATAGCTTCGTCAACGGCGATGCGGGCACCGGCACGATCACGTCGCCGCCGTTCGCCGTCACGAGTTCCTACATCAACCTGCTCGTCGGCGGCGGCAACCATCCGCACGATCCGAACGCGGGCGACGGCAGCGTCCCGCCCGGCACGCTGCTTTTTGCCGGTGCCGATCTCGAAGCTGCGGCCGGCGCCACCTACCAGCAACTCGGCTGGGCCGCGACCGGCGACCTGATCGGCCGAAAGGTCGCCAACGGCGCCATCGCCGATCAGCAGCCGGTATCCGGCTTCGAGGGCCACGGCCTGATCAATACCTTCTTCGGGAGCGAACTGAATGAAGGCGGGGACGTGCCGACGGGCACGCTCACCTCGCCGACCTTCACCGTCACCAAGGCCTACATCAACTTCCTGATCGGCGGCGGCTCCCATCCTTACTCGGCGCCGAATCCCACGGCCGTCGTGCTGAAGGTCAACGGCAACGTGGTGCGCACCGCCACCGGCCAGAACAACGAGGCGCTGAACTGGGTCAACTGGAACGTCTCCGACCTGATCGGCCAGCAGGCGCAGATCGTCGTCATCGACGACAACAACGGCGGCTGGGGCCACATCAATGCCGACCAGTTCATGGCCTCGGACCAGCCGGCGCAGCCGCTCTCGCGCGAGACCGCGGTCAACCTGCTCGTCGGCGGCAAGGTGGTGCGCAGCGCCACCGGCCAGAACAGCGAGACGCTTTCGTGGAAGAGCTGGAACGTGGCCGAATTCGCCGGCCAGCAGGCGCAGATCCAGATTGCCGACCACAACACCGGCGGCTGGGGACATGTGATGCTCGACGACATCATCCTGTCGCCCCAGCCCAAGGAAGAAGCGCACTGGCTCGACCAGGGCTCCGACTTCTATGCGGCCGTCAGCTGGAACGACATTCCCGATGGCCGGCGCATCGGCATCGGCTGGATGAGCAACTGGAACTACGCCGGCGGCACGCCGACCTCGCCGTGGCGCAACGCGATGACGTTGCCGCGCGAGTGGACGCTGCGCCAGATCGACGGGCAGACGAAGCTGACGCAGGAGCCGATCGACGAGCTCAAGCGCCTGCGTGGCGCGCCGGTCTATCGCGCCGCGCACCGCCCGATCGCTCAAGGCATCTCGGTGCTGGCGGGCGCCAAGGGCAAGGCGCTCGAGATCCACGCCGAGTTCGATGCCGGCGGCGCGTCGGTCGTCGGGCTGCAGGTGCGCACCGGCAGCAACGGCGACAAGACGCTGGTGGGCTATGACGCCAAGTCCGGCGAAGTCTTCATCGATCGCAGCCAGTCGGGCCAGTCCGACTTCGATCCAAGCTTCCCCGCGCGCCACAGCGCGCCGCTCGCGGCGAAGAACGGCAAGGTCAAGCTGCGCGTGCTGGTGGACTGGTCGTCGGTGCAGGTCTTCGCCGAAGAGGGTGAGGCGGTGCTGACCGACCTGATCTATCCGGCGCCGACCAGCGATGGCCTCGCGGTCTATGCCGAGGGCGGGACGGCCCGGCTGAAGCACCTGACGGTCTATCCGCTGAACTCGATCTGGGCCGGCCGATGACGGGCTGAACGCGCTGCTTGGGGGATACTTCGGTGCAAGCGCGTCTCGCGCTGCGCTTGTCGACGTCGAAGCGACGGCGCAGCCTGGCCCTCGAGGCGAGGACGCGGGCCCATCGATCAGGAGACCAGTGCGCATGCGATCTGCCCATCGCCGCGGGAAGCGCCTTTCGAAGCGCCGCGCGACACCATGACCACCCGGCCTGCAGAGAGCACGGCCCGGGTGCTCGTCGTCGACGACGACCCGGCGATGCGCGAGATGCTGGGCGACCTGCTGGAGTCGAGCGGCCTGCTGGCGGACTCGGTCAGCGACGGCGCCTCGATGCACGCGGCCCTCGAGGCACAGGACTACTCGCTGCTGCTGATCGACCTGCGGCTGAAGCGCGAAGACGGCCTGACCCTGGCGCGCGCGGTACGCGAGACCTCCGACGTGCCGATCGTGATCCTCTCCGGCAAGGGCGACGAGACGGACCGCATCCTCGGCCTCGAACTCGTCGCCGACGACTACCTCACCAAGCCTTTCAACCCGCGCGAGTTGATCGCGCGGATCCGGGCCGTGCTGCGGCGCACGCGCCGCGCCGGCACTGGCGCCGAGCGCCCGGCTGCGGGCGGCTCGCACAAGAGCTACCGCTTCGGCGGCTACACGCTGGATTTCGACAAGCGCGTGCTGCTCGGCGAAGGCGGCGAACCCTGCAAGCTGACGCCCAACGAACTCGACCTGCTGATCACGCTGGTGCAGAACGCGAACCGCGTGCTCAGCCGGGACGAACTGCTCGAGAAGATGCGCCGCCACGACAGCGACATCTTCGACCGGGCGATCGACGTGCTGGTGCTGAGGCTGCGCAAGAAGATCGAGCGCAACCCCAGCGCACCGCGCTACATCCGCACCGAGCGTGGCTTCGGCTACCTCTTCAACCGGCCGGACGACGAGGATGCCGGGCGTTGAAGGGGTGGCGCCCCCCGGCCACGGAATACCGCGACCGGCCTGCCGCGAGACGCGGCAGGCGCTCGGGCCGTCCGATCCGACGCCGGTCGGATCGGAGCCGCGGCCCTCGCTCCCCCGCGGGGGTCGCCGGTGGCTCCAGAGCGGCCGCGCGCTGGCCGGCGCGGCGCTGACGAGCGTCCGCACGCGTCTGCTGCTGTCCTTCGGCGTGCTCTTCCTCTCGTCGGCGGTGCTCGCCGTGGTGGGCTGGATCGGCATGCGCAACACCGCGCAGGCGCTCGAGAATTTCCGCTCGCAGGTGCTGCCCGAGGTGTCGCTGTCGCTCGAACTCTCGCAGCGCACCGCGGCCATTGCGGCGATCGCGCCCTACGTGGCCGAGAGCACCTTGCCGTTCCAGTTGCAGGCCGAAGCGCGGGCGATGCGCTCGCGCGTGGCCGAGGTGGAGCGGCTGGCCGCGTCCTTGCCGGCCGCGAGCCGGCTCGCCAGCGGGCTGACGCCGGTGCTGGCCGAAGTGCGCGCCAATGTCGAGGAACTGATCGAGGTCACACGGCGCGACCTGTTCCTGCAGGAGGATGGCCGCGAGTTCCTCTACGAGCTCGACAGCCTGCGCGCGGCCCTGCCGCCGGGCACTGCCGGCCTGCGGCTGCGCAGCATCCTGCGCGATATCGAGTCCGCGACCCAGGCCGCCGATGCAGCGACCTTGCAGCGCCTGAAGGCCGGCATCGGCGAACAGGCCGAGCGCCTCTTCCAGGAAGAGTCCACGCCGGCGCAGATGGCCGCCTTCATTCGCGGCAAGGTCGCGGGCGAGACCAACATCTACACCGTGCGCGAGGAGCATTTCAAGCTCGCCGAGCGCAAGGCCTTTCTGGTGATCCAGGCGCGCGCCCAGGCGGAGCGCCTGGGCGAACGGGTCGAGTCCTACGTGCGGGACTTGCGCTCGAACGTCGATGCCGAGGCGAGCGCGGTGGACCGCGCCTTGCACTCGGGCGTGGTCGGCATCGTGCTGATCACGCTCGCTTGCGCGGCCGCCGCCGTGCTCGGCATCCGCTTCGTCAACCGCACCGTCAACAGCCTGGCCGGCACGACGCGCGTGATGAGCCGGCTCGCCTCCGGCGACGTCGAGCAGTCGACGCCCGACATCCATCGCCGCGACGAACTCGGCGACCTGGCCCGGGCCTTCGAGGTCTTCCGCGAAAATGCGCGCGAGATCCGACGCATCTCGGGCGACCTGCGCGAACAGTCCGATCTGCTGCAGACGGTGATCCAGAGCATGAAGGACGGCCTCTCGGTCTTCGACCCGCAAGGCCGCTTGCTGACCTGGAATCGCCAGTACCCGGCCTTGCTGGAGCTTCCCGAAGGCGTGCTGCGCCCCGGCATGGACCTGGAGAGCATCCAGGCCCTGCTGCCCAGCCGCGTCAGCGACGGCGGCAAGGGCAGCGCGCTGCTCCATCAGCTCAACGACCAGCGCCAGCACGAGGGCTACCGGCTCGAGCTCGCCTTTCCCGGCGGCCGGATCATCGAGTTCCGCAGCAACCCGATGCCGGGCGGCGGCTTCGTCACGCTCTACAGCGACCTGACCGAGCGGCGCGGCGTCGAGTCCCAGTTGCGCCAGGCGCAGAAGATGGAAGTGCTGGGGCAGCTCACCAGCGGCGTGGCCCACGACTTCAACAACCTGCTGGCCGCGATCATCGGCAACCTCTACCTGCTCGAGATCAGCGAGACGATGACGCCGCAGGACCGGCAGATCGCGGTGCGCGTCAGCAAGGTCGCCGAGCGCGGCGCGACCTTGACGGCACGACTGCTCGCCTTCGCGCGGCGCCAGAACCTGTCACCCCGGTCGGTCGAGGTCGACGGGCTGATCGAGGATCTGGCCGATCTGATCGAGTACAGCATCGGCAAGAACATCGTCCTCGAGCTGAGCCTGAACGCGAAGCCGGAGCGGGTCTGGGTCGACAAGGCGCAGCTCGAGAACGCCTTGCTGAACCTGGTGATCAATGCGCGCGATGCGATGCCCGAGGGCGGCCGCCTGCGGCTCGAAACCCGCATCGACGCCGAAGGCCGGACGGTCTCCATCTCCGTCGCGGACACCGGTGCGGGCATGGATGAAACCACCCGCGAGCGCATCTTCGAGCCCTTCTTCACCACCAAGGGCCTGGGCAGCGGGCTCGGCCTGAGCATCGTCTACGGCTTCGTCAAGCAGAGCGGCGGCGACATCACGCTGAGCAGCGAGCTCGGCGCGGGCACGACCTTCGAGCTGAGGCTGCCGATCGCCGCGGAGCAGCCCGCGGAGGCGGTCGAGTCCGCGCAGCCGATGGAGCGGGTCCCGCCGCAATGCGTGCTGCTGGTCGAAGACGATGCCGACGTTCGCCAGGCGGTGGCCGACCTGTTGCGGGCGATGGGCCACCAGGTCAGCTGGGCCCGCTCGGCGGAAGAGGCCCTGGCGGCGCTGACGGAGGGCACGTCGCTCGTGCTGTCGGATGTCGATCTCGGCGGAGCCATCAACGGGGCGCAGCTCGCGGTCGAGGTCGCGGCCCGCCTGCCCGAAGTGCCATGCATCCTGATGTCGGGGTTGCCTTATGAAGTGCTGTCGTCCCGCTTCCAGCTTCACGAGCCGGCCTTGCTGCTGGCCAAGCCGTTCTCGGCGCGGCAGCTCGAGGCCTGCCTGCGCAAGGCGTTTCGCCATGCCACGGTTTAGCCGCGCCCTGCTGCTGGCGCTGGCGATGCTGCTCGGGCACATCGGCTGCCAGGCGGCCGAATTGCGCGCCATCGGCGTGTCGCTCACCGACATGGGCAACCCCTTCTTCACGCAGATCGCGCGCGGCGTGGAGGCGGCCGCGCGGCGCCTCGGCGGGCCGGGCGTGAAGGTCTATGCGAGCTCCTGCGCCTACGATCTGCAGCGCCAGATCGGCCAGCTCGAACGCTTCATCGACCTGAAGGTGGACATGATCGTCGTCACCGCGGTCGACCCCGAGGCGGTGCGACCGGTGCTCGATCGCGCCCGGGCGGCGGGCATCCGCGTGATCGCCGTCGACGTGGTGGCCGGCGGCGTCGATGCCACCGTGATGACCGACAACCTCGATGCAGGCCGCCAGGCCTGCGAGTTCGTCGCGCAGCGGCTGAAGGGGCAGGGCAGCATGGTCATCGTCAACGGGCCGCATCTGTCGTCGGTGATCGACAGGGTGCAGGGCTGCTTCGAGGTGCTGCGCCGCTACCCCGCGATCCATGTGCTGTCGTCCGACCGGGATGCCGGCGGCAGCACGCCGGGCGGCTTCGTCGCGATGACCGAGCTGCTGAGCAAGTACCCGCGCATCGATGCGGTCTTCACGATCAACGACCCGACCGCGCTGGGGGCCGAGGAGGCGGCCGGGCAATCGAAGCGCAAGGAGTTCTTCATCGTCAGCGTCGACGGCTCGCCGCGCGTCTTCGCCAGGATGCAGGCGGCCGACTCGCTGATCGCGGCGTCGGTGGCGCAGCGGCCTTCACTGCAGGCGCAGAAGGCTGTCGATATCGGCTTCGCCTTGCTCGAGGGTGGTGCCGCGCCGAAGCAGACGCTGCTCATTCCGGCGTTCGTCGTGACGAGGGAGACCCGCCAATGGCCGGAAGGAGCGTGGCGGGAGTGATCGGTTCACCAGGCATGACCCTGTGTTGCCCAACGTACCGACAGGCGTGTCATCCGATGCTGTAATGGCAGCAGAATAAGGACGAGCAATGCTTGAAGACAGCACATTTCACCTCGGTTCCGGAGCCGTTCGCTTCTGGGTGCAGATTGACGGCGAGTTGGTCGGTGCCAGCGTCAGCCAGGAAGCGCTGCACTATCGATATCAACCGAAAGCCGTCGGAGACGACCCACTCGCAACTTTCAAGGCGAACCATGAGGACATCGAGGCGGCGGTGCGCAGACGCGTCGCCCGAGGCTCCTTGAGGCCGGTGATGTTGCGCGAGTTCGACCTGCGCAACGAAGCAGGCGGCGACCCGAAGGGCAATCCCCTCAGACCCACTTGACTTCCTGCCCGTTGTCCGGCCCGAGGCGGGTGCCAATGCAAGGGAGCTCCTAAGCTGGTCGCGCCGCTCCAATAGGCTCGGCCTTCACAGATCTCCGCGGCTGCCGGATCGCGGTGGCTGGCATCGACCACCGCAGCGGCCCACTATCAGCACACCAAGAACCCGCTGGTGAGCTATTCGCCGAAGAGACTCGGCTTCTTCTGAGGAAACAGATCATGGTGAACCAATCCAACTCCAACCCCTTCGGCGACGTGACGAAGATGATGGAGCAATTCAAGCTGCCGGGCGTCGACATGGCGGCGATCGTCGAAGCGCGGCGCAAGGACATCGAGGCCCTGGTCGAGGCCAACAAGGCGGCCTTCGAATCGATGCAAGCCCTGGCGCGCAAGCAGACCGAGATGCTGACCGAGGCAATGCAAGGCATGCAGGAGGCCGCCAAGGGCTTCACCGGCGGCAGCGCCGTGGCGGCGGACCCGGCCAAGCAGGCCGAGGGCGCGCGCAGGGGTTTCGAGAAGACACTGGCCGGCATGAAGGAGCTGGCCGAGATGGTGCGCGCCGCCCAGTCCGACGCAATGGCCCACATCACCCAGCGCGCGACGCAGCAGATGCAGGACATCAAGGTACTGACGCAGCCCAAGTAGAGATCAACGCGAGCGGCATCGGAACGGGCCGCGCCGCCGGACATCCCGCCTGCCGCGCGGTAGCAGGCCCCCTCAATTTGCGAATAAGAAGAAAGAGCTGATGGCCAGAGGCCCATTCTTCGATGCGGCGGCCTATGCAGCACCGGGACCGGGCAGCAGCCGGTCGTATTCCTTCTTCACGACCGCATAGCACTCGCAGGTGCGCGCTTCCAGGCCCGCACGATCCAGCACCGAAATATGGCCGCGTGAATAGCGGATCAGCCCGGCCTTCTGCAGTTTCAAGGCGGCCTCGGTGACGCCTTCGCGGCGCACGCCGAGCATGTTCGAGATCAGCTCCTGCGTCATCAGCAGATCGCTGCCCTTCAAGCGGTCCAGGCTCAGCAGCAGCCAGCGGCACAACTGCTGATCGAGCGAATGGTGGCGATTGCAGACCGCCGTCTGCGCCATCTGCGTGATCAGCGCCTGGGTGTAGCGAAGCATCAGGTGCAGTACCGGCGCGCGCTTGAACTCCTCCTTGATAGACGCTGCGCTCAGCCGAAAGCCGCCGCCCGCACTTTGCACCACCGCCCGGCTGGGCGTGGATTCGCCGCCCATGAAGAGCGAGATGCCGACGATGCCTTCGTGCCCGACGACAGCGATCTCGGCCGAAGCGCCGTTTTCCATCACGTACAACAAGGAGACGATGGCCGTCGTGGGGAAGTACACATGACTCAAGGTGGCGCCGGATTCGTACAGCACCTGGCCCAGCGGCAGGTCGACCGCTTCAAGCAGCGGCAACCAGCGCCGCCACTCGGCCGCCGGCAACGCGGCCAGCAGGTCGTTCTCTTTGGGGTCGGTCAAGTCGGCCATCACGGAGCTCCAAGGCATATCTGCTCCGTACGATAGCGCACAAGCCGACAGGGGATCGGCTCGGCGTCGGGGCCGGTGAGACCGGCGCCGGCCTGCTAAAGCAACCCGGTATAGGCCCGCCTGTCGGCGGCATAACAGCCGCACGCCGCGGCCTCGAGCCCGCTGCGATCGAGCACCTGGAGCTTGCCGCGGTGGTAGTCGATCAGCCCATCGTGCCGCAACACGCTGGCGGCCGTCGTGATGCCGACTCGGCGCACGCCCAGCATGTAGGCCAGGAACTCGTGCGTGACCGGAAAGCTGTCGCAATGGGAACGGTCCTGGCTCATCAGCAGCCAACGCGCCAGGCGCGGCCCGATCTGGTGGAACCGTACGCAGGCGGCCGCCCCCGCCAATTGGGACATCAGCACGTAGACGTAGCGACCCAGCACGAGTTGCAGTGCGCTGCTGCGTGCCAGTTCGGCGCGGAAGGGGACCGTGCCGAAGCGCCATGCCACACCCGGTCCTTGCACCAGCGCGTGCAGCGGCGCAGTTGCCACTCCCAGGGCCAATTGGGCGCCCAGCATGCCTTCGCGGCCGACCATTCCGACCTCCAGCCCGGGATTGCCTTCGCTGATCGCCACCAGCGAGATGAAACCATCGATCGGAAAGTAGAGAAAAAGCGTCGGCTTGCCCGGATCGCAGAGGACTTCCGCCAATGTCAGCGGGACTTGTTCGCCAACGTCCAGCAGCCGGAGCCGATCGCGGCGCGGCAGCAATTCGATCAGGTGGTTCTGGCCGGTCGCCATCGTGGGGCCCGTGGTTGCACTCGACACCTGCAGTCTGGGCGACATGCCGATGCGGCACCGTCTGCCAACGCACATAGCGGCGATTCATCGCGCCCCGGGCGGCGCCGCGTGCTCACTTCGCGAGGAGATCGGGCAGCAGCCGGTCGTATTCCCTTTTCACCACGGCATAGCACTCGCAGACGCGCTTTTCCAGGCCAGCCCGATCCAGCACGGTGATGCGGCCGCGTGAATACCGGATCAAGCCGGCCTTCTGCAATTTGAGGGCGCCTTCGGTGACGCCCTCCCGGCGCACGCCGAGCATGTTGGAGATCAGCTCCTGCGTCATCACCAGCTCCTGGCCGCGCAGGCGATCGAGGCTCAGCAGCATCCAGCGGCACAGTTGCTGATCCAGCGAATGATGGCGATTGCACACCGCCGTTTGCGACATCTGGGCGATCAGCGCCAGCGTATAGCGCAGCATCAGATGCAGCACCGGCGCCCGCTTGAATTCGTCCTTGATGGCCTCCGCCTTCATGCGGAAGCCTCGGCCGGCGCTTTGAACGACGGCGCGATTGGGCGTCGACTCGCCTCCCATGAAGAGGGCGACGCCGACGATGCCCTCGTTGCCCACCACCGCGATCTCGGCCGACGCGCCGTTCTCCATCACGTAGAGCAGCGAAACGATGGCCGTGGTCGGAAAGTACACATGGCTCTGCAGACCGCCCGATTCGTAGACCACCTCGCCCAGCGGCATCGCGACCGATTCGAGTTGCGGCATCCAGCGTTCCCACTCGGCCTCCGGCAAAACGGCGAGCAGCTGGTTGTTCATGGGATTCTGCGCAAAGGCTGTCATGGAATTCTTCCCGTCGGGTAGGGCTTCGCGGGTTTCGACGCTCCTCCAGCCTAGGCAGGCGGGGCGGCGCCGTCTGTTCTCCACCGCACGGAAGCCGGCAGGCCGGCGCGTTCGTGCGCCAGCCGCGCAAGCGTATCGCCCTGTGTGTGATAGCGAACAGACCCCCACGGCGTGACCCCGCATCCTCGCTGCGTGAGTACCGCCTTGGCGCGGCCACTTCTTCATCGCTCTGGTGGAGCACCAAAAATATGAACATCGTTGGCACATCAGCATTGATCCCATGGGACAGGGCCACGGGCTCCGAGGAGCCCTGGCCACGGCAAACAATCGCCGGCTTTCCCAGCGGCCGAGAGTTCCTCGCATTGAACGCGGCCTATCGACCCACGGGCGGACTGGCCCGTGGCGACGACCTCGCACGGCTGCTGGAGGACCACCGCTTCGGTGACTTCGTCAGTCTGGCCGGCCTCGTCGAGTCGGGCGAGATCTTCGGCTTCGAATGGCAGCGGAAATTCTGGGTTCCGATGTTCCAGTTCGAACTTCGCGACATGTCGTCCAAGCCGGCGGTGCGACAGGTGCGCGAGGAACTGGCCACGGCATTCGACGGTTGGCCGCTGGCGGCCTGGTTCGCCGATGCCAATGCCTGGTTGAGCGCGCGGCGGCCCGTCGACCTGCTCGACTCGGACCTGCCTGCCGTGATGGATGCGGCGCGCGCCGATCGATTCATTGCCGCGGGTTGAGCGAAAGATCCAGTCAAGCCTGCGGCGCGGCCCCGCTCGTATTCCGTCGACCTTCGGGCAACGACTGCTTCCGATGAACAGCCTGGACAGCTCTCGCTTCATCGCGGCTGCGGCGCGCGTCGACGACGATGCCGCACGTGTCGCTGAAGTACTGGTCTCGGCTTGGCAGCACAGGCTCGCCGCGCTGGCACCCATCGTTGGCCAGCGGGGCGTCGGCGCGCTGTATGGACGCAGCGTGGCCCTGGCCTCCGCGAGTCACCCGTGGCTGGCCGCCGCGCAGCTGGGGGTGAAGTCGGCCGTCGATCTGCCCGCGCTGAGCGCCGCGCTTTCGAGCCAGACTGCCGCCGAGGCTGCTGCCGGAGATCGCGCGCTGGCAAAGGCGTTGAGCGAGCTGCTGGCGAGCCTGATCGGAGCATCACTGACCGAGCGCCTTCTTGGCTCGATGACCGACCCTGTTCCGGGCGCGACTGCACACGAGAGATCTTCATGAGCACGACCATCGACATCAACCGCCTTTCCACGGGCGTACCAGGGCTCGACGATGTACTCGGCGGCGGGGTGCCCGAGTTCTCGTTCAACCTGATCGCGGGGCCGCCGGGCTGCGGCAAGACCACGCTGGCGCACCAGATCATGTTTTCGCTGGCGACGCCGGAGCGCCCTGCGATCTACTTCACGGTGCTGGGCGAGCCGCCATTGAAGATGCTGCGCTACCAGCAGCAGTTCGCGTTCTTCGACAGCGAGGCGATCAACCGCCGCGTGCGCTTCATCAACCTCGCGGACGACAGGCTCGAGGGCGACCTGCAGCAGGTCCTGCGCCGCATCGTCGCCGAGGTCGAGACGCACGCGCCTGCCCTCGTCTTCGTGGATTCGTTCCGCTCGCTCGTCGCCGCCGAGGCCAGCCCGGGCAGCACGCAAGGTGCGCTGCTGCAGCAATTCGTGCACCAGCTCGGCATCTCGATGACGAGCTGGCAGGCCACGACCTTTCTGCTCGGGGAATACGGCAGCGAGAGCGATGCCAACCCGGTGTTCACGGTGGCCGACGGCTTGTTCTGGCTGAGCCAGAACGTGCAGCGCAATTCCATGGTGCGCAAGCTCGAGATCACGAAGATGCGCGGCCAGCCGACGCTGCCGGGACTGCATACCTTTCGCATCAGTGCCGCCGGCATCGAGGTGTTTCCTCCCGCCGGCCATACCGTGGCGGCCAGCGACCGCGGCAACGAGGCGGCGCCGCCGGCGGGGCGCTTGCCGATGGGCGTGCCGAGGCTCGACGACATGCTCGGCGGCGGCTTGCCGCGCGGCTATTCCCTGCTGGTGGCCGGCCCGTCGGGATCGGGCAAGAGCATTCTTGCTGCTGCCTTCCTGGCCGAGGGCGTGCGCTGCGGTGAAACCGGCGTCATCGCGGCCTTCGAGCAGCGCCCGGACCGATCGCGCAACCGCCTGCTCGCCGACCTGATCGCGAACGGCCGCGTCGCCCTGGTCGACAGCCAGGCACCCGATCTCTCGATCGACGAGATCGTGCGGCTGCTGTTGATCGAGATCCACCGACTTGATGCGAGCCGCGTCGTCATCGATTCGCTCTCGGGATTCGAGCTGGCGTTGGCGCCGAGCTTCCGCGAGGACTTTCGCGAATCGATGTCGCGCCTGGTCACCGCTCTGGCGGCCACCGGTGTCACGGTGCTGATGACCTCGGAGCTGGAGGATCGCTACACCGACCTCCGATTCAGCCCTTACGGCACCGCATTCCTGACCGATGCGATCATCGTGCAGCGCTATGTCGAGGTCGACAGCCGTCTGCTGCGCATGATGGCGGTGGTGAAGCTGCGCTCGAGCCCGCACTCGAACGACTTGCGCCTGTTCGAGATCACCGACGACGGCATCCGCATCAGCGACAGGCTGGCCGGCCACGAAGGCCTGCTCGGCGGCAAGCCGACGACCGCGGATGCCGCCGAGCTGCCGAAAACGCCGGCGGGTGCGCGGCATGAATGACCGGACTGCGGACGGGGCGGCGCCCGAGGCCCGGGACAGCCTTTCGGCGCAGTTGCTCGAAGCCAACGAACAGCTCATGCTGGCAATGCTGCGCTCACACGACGAAGCGGAGACGACCGAGCGCGCGCTGAACGATGTGTCGCGATACCAGCGACGCCTCGTCGATCTGTTCGAGTTCTCGCATGACGCGCTGGTGATGGTCGATGGCGAGGGGATCATCCTGCAAGTCAACCGCCAGGCCGAAACCCTGTTCGGCTGGCTGCGCGGCGACCTGCTCGGCCAGGCCGTCGAGGTGCTGATCCCGCCCGATGGCGACGCCGGCCATCGCGGGCTGCGCCAGATTTTCGTGCGGACCGCCGGCCAGAGCACCATGGGCACCGGGCGGCCGAGGCTGCATGGCCGGCGCAAGAACGGCTCGATCTTCCCGGTCGACATCAGCTTGAGCCCGCTGGAGGCCGACGACGACTTCGTGGTGGTTGCCGCCGTGCGCGACAACACCGAACGCGACCAGCAGGAAGCAGCCTTGCGCGACAGCGCCGCGCTCTATCGCCACACGCTGGACAACATGCTCGAAGGCTGCCAGATCATCGGTGCCGATTGGCGCTACCGCTATGTCAACGCCGCAGCCGCACAGCAGTGGCGCCAGCCGATGGAGGCGCTGCGCGGGCGCACCGTCATGGAAGCCAACGCCGGCATCGAAACCACCGAGCTCTTCAGCCATCTTCAGCGCTGCATGACGGAGGGCATCGCACAGCACAGCGAGACCGAGCACGTCTTTCCCGATGGCACGCACGGCTGGTTCCAGCTGAGCGTCCTGCCGGGGCCGGAGGGTCTCTCCGTCTTCAGCGTCGACATCACCGAGCGCCGCCGGGCCGAGGCAGAGATACGTGCCATCAATGCGGACCTCGAGCGTCGCGTCGCGACGCGAACGGCCGAGCTGGTGCAGGCGCGCGAAGCGGCGGAGATGGCCAATCAGGCGAAGAGCAGCTTCCTGGCCGCGATGAGCCACGAGATCCGCACGCCGATGAACGGCGTCATCGGCATGGTCGAGCTGCTCTTCCACACCCCGCTCGCACCAAAGCAGGCTGCCGCGGTGCGCACCATCAGGACTTCGGCCTTCTCGCTGCTGGGGATCATCGACGACATCCTCGACTTCTCCAAGATCGAAGCCGGCCAACTGGAGCTCGAAAGCGCGCCGGTGCCCTTGTCCGCCCTGGTCGAGAGCGTCTGCGACACGCTGCTGCCGATGGCGATGGACAAGCATGTCGACCTGAATCTCTTCATCTCTCCGCGGGTGCCCGCCACGGTGTGGTCGGATGCGACACGGCTGCGCCAGGTGCTGTTCAATCTCGGAGGCAATGCCATCAAGTTCAGCGCCGGCCGGCCGGCGCTGCGGGGCCGGGTGTCGATCCGGGTCGACATCGTGCCTGGCGAGCCATCGCGGCTGGTCTTGTCCTTCGCCGACAACGGCATCGGCATGACACCCGAGACGCTGAGCCGGCTCTTCTCGCCGTTCATGCAGGCCGAGGTCTCGACCACGCGCCGATACGGCGGGACGGGCCTGGGCCTGACCATCAGCGAGCGCTTGGTGAGCTTGATGAACGGCGTCATCGGCGTGAAGAGCACGCTGGGGGAGGGCTCGACCTTCACCGTCACGTTGCCGGCCGAGGCGGCGGACGATGCCCCGGAAACGAACGACCCGGACCTGAGCCGGATCGACTGCATCATTGTCGGCATGCCACAGGCGGCCGAGGATCTGCGCTCCTACCTGGAGCATGCCGGCGCAAGAGTGCGTCTCGCCGAGACGATCGATGCGGCCGTGCAGCAGGCCACGGGACTCGCGGCGCCGGTGGTGATCCAGCAGGCCACGCGCGAACACACGACGCTCGCGATGCTGCAATCGGCTTTCGGCGCCGCACCCGACACACGTCACGTGCTGATCGCTCCCAGGTGGCGCAGGCGCTCGCGGACGCCCGTGGCGGACGTGATCACGCTGGATGGAAATTGCCTGCGGCGCACCGTGTTCCTCCACGCCGTCGCGGTTGCGGCCGGCAGGACGTCTGCGGTCTTGCCGCAGGAACACCACGCCGGCGAGCGGCCGCTGCGGCGCGCCGAACCGCCCACCGTCGCGCAAGCCCGGGCGCAGGGGCGGCTGATCCTGGTCGCGGAAGACGACGAGGTGAACCAGATCGTGATCCTGCGGCTCATCGAAGTCCTCGGCTACGCGGCCGAGGTGGCCGACAACGGCCTCGAGGCCTTTCGCATGTGGTCGGCGGGGAACTATGCATTGCTGATCACCGACCTGAACATGCCCGACATGGACGGCTACGCGCTGGCCGAGGCCATCCGCCAGCAAGAGGCGTTGCGCGGGCCCGGCGAACTTCGGCGCATGCCGATCCTCGCGCTCACCGCCAATGCCTTGCGGGGAGAGGCGAGCCGTGCCCTCGCCGCAGGCATGGATCAGTACCTGACCAAGCCGCTGCAACTTCACCTGCTGGACGAAGCGATCGCCAAATGGCTTCCGCCGCAGATCCTGGGATCCGTTCCGGAAGCGATCGCTTGAGCGGCGATCGATGACGCATCACGCGACCAGTCGCAGGATGCTGGGCATCGACAATTCGGTGCCGACGACCACTCTCGCATAGAAGTAGTTGAGTCGGCCTTTGGCACTGAGCCGGTCGATATCGACCTGGCCCGCCTCGTTGCAGGGAAAGGCATAGCCCCGCCCCGAATTGAAGAGTCCCATGTACCGCAACTCGTAGTGGCGTTCGTCAGCCGACGGCAGCAGTGGCTGGGTCATGATCGATCTCCGATAAGCGCCGGACGGGCAGGATGGCTGAATCGACTTCGATTGAGAGCAGCCCGCACGCGGTGCGCAATGTCGATTCACGGGCACAGCATGCACGCGGACTCTCGCGTCTGTCTGTGCGCTGGCGAACGATGGCCCCGGCAATGCCTTGTCGCCTGCGCATCGGCTCGCTACGGGCGCTGGCGCACAGAGGGAAAGCGATGTGGGCGTCATGATCCAAGTTCATGTCCGCATTGCCTACATGTCCGTTCGCCATGCCTTACCGCATATTTCGAGACAGCCCTTCGGGGCGACCATCGACTGAGGCCGTTCACCTGGCCATGCGCGACGCGCTTCTGCGTCACAGCGGACTGAACGGATTGCCGAGCAAGCCCTGCGACCCGCTGACGATGACACGATGCCTCGAGCGGTGGTGCGCCGGCCTCTTGGCCGAGTGCAGCCACCGGGTCGTCCGAGGCTGCACGATCCGCTGAGGCGGCTCAGCGCGGAATCAGATGACCGTCGTCGTCCGACAGAATGATCTCGACGCGGCGATTCAATTGACGCCCGCCCTGGCTGTCATTGCTCGAGACCGGATAAGCCTCGCCGTAGCCATTGGTGGCCAGACGTTCCCGGCCGATGCCGTGATCGACCAGTGCCGTGCGCACCGCGGCAGCGCGCCGGTCTGACAAAGCCTGGTTGCTGCTCTCGCTGCCGACGTTGTCGGTGAAGCCCTCGATCAGCGCCTTGCGCTTGGGGTACTGCTCGAGGAAGCCGGCCAGCTTCTCGACGCTGTGCACGCCCCCCGCCTTCAATCGCGACTGGTTGGTGTCGAACAACACATCGCCGAGAGTGATCACCATGCCGCGATCGGTCTTCTTCGCGTTCAGGTCCGCGAGCTGCGCTTCGAGCTCGCCGTTGCGCACCTGCGCACTGTTGGCGGCCTGGCGCAGTGATTCAGATTGCCGCAAGGCGGCTTCCGAGTCGCGCTGCGAGGCCTCTGCCTTGCGCTGCGCCGCCTGCGCCTGCTGTTGCGCCGCATCCGCCTCGTTCGTTCGAAGCGCGAGACGAAGCTTGTCGCGCGACGCCGCGGCGTTCGCGACGCCCTGGTCGGCCGTCTTCTGCTGCACCGTTTCCCTGGCGATCGCCACCCGTTGTCGGGCCAGGTAGGCCAGGTGGTCAACCTCGGAGGGTTCCTCGCGACGGGTCCAGGCGTCGTTCGCCTTGGCCAGGGCCTCACCCGCCTGCTTCATTTCGCCGCCGGCCAGCGTCGCGGCTCGAGCATCGTTTTGCGCTGCCTGGTAGTCGCTGCGCGCCTGGTCGAGCTGGGCATTGGTCGGCGGCAAGGTGCTGCAGCCCGCCAGCAGGAGCGCGGCGACGAGTGTCGGGGGAATGATTCGATAGGTGGTCATGATCAAGTCCTCGGTGCCGGTGCCGGCTTGTTCTTGCGGTCTGTTTCTTCGCGCAGCACGCGATCGTCTTCCTGCAATTGCTCCACCGCCTTCTGGGACTGCATCGAATGGGTCTTGGCCTCCGCGAGCTGTGCGTCGGCCTGCGCTTCCTCTGCCAGCGAGCGAGCGCGGTTGTAGTCCTTGCCCGCCATCGCGGTGTTGGCGCGCGCCAGCTTGTCCTGCGCCGACCTCATTTCCGCCGGCGCCGACTGGCCTCCCCCTGCGTTGACGGCATGCGCCACTGCCGCCGTCGAGACCGCCATTTGTTCGGTCGGCGGCGGAAAGCTCGCGCAGGCGGCGAGGAAGATCGAAGCGCCGGCCAGCGCCATCGCGACGGCGGGTCGCGTGGGCGAGTGGGTGTTGAATTGGAATGTCATTGGTCTTTCGTCCGTTGATGCCGGGACTCGCCCGAAACGGCACAGACTGCACCAGAACGACGCCGCCGTCGGTGCGCTGGCACACGCAGGCGCGGCCTCTCGGCCGGCTCGATCCGGCCGGCGCCTGCAATCCGCCGATCCTCCAGCAGCAATTCGCTCATCGCGCCGACCGGCAGCGGGCGACTGAAGTAGTAGCCCTGCACGCTGTCGCACTCGTGTTCGGCCATGAAGCGCAGCTGCTGCTCGGTCTCGACGCCTTCGGCGACGGTTTTCATGTCCAGCGACCGGGCCATCGCGATGATGGCGCGCGTGATCGATGCCGCCTCGGTGCTGCTGGTCACGTCGAAGGTGAAGGACTGGTCGATCTTGATCACGTCGATCGGGAAGCGCCGCAGGTGACTCAGGCTGGAATAGCCGGTGCCGAAGTCGTCCAGCGCCAGCACCACGCCGGTTGCCTTCAGGTCGCGCAGCGTGCGCAGCACGACGTCGGTATCCAGCGCCAGCGCGCTCTCGGTCAGTTCGAGTTCCAGGAACTCGCCCGCCAGACCGCAGTCGGCGAGGACGCCACGCACCATCTGCGCGACATCATGCCCCTGGAACTGGCGCGGCGAGAGGTTCACCGCGATGCACAAGCCCGCATGCCCCTCCGCATGCCAGGCCTTCAACTGCGTGCACGCCGTCCGCAGGACCCACTCGCCGATTGCCACGATCAGCCCGGTCTCCTCGGCCAAGGGAATGAAGCGCGCCGGCGAGACGAGTCCGAGTTCGGGATGATGCCAGCGGATCAGCGCTTCCATCGCATTCATCCGGCCGGTTCGCAGGCCGACTTGCGGCTGGTAGTAGAGCTCGAACTGCTGTTCGTCGAGAGCCTGCTGCAATGCGGTCTGCAGCTCCAGCCGATGGCGGGCCTGCAGGCCCATGTCCTCGGTGTAGCACCGGTAGGCGTTGCCGCCCTGCTGCTTGACGCGGTACATCGCGACGTCCGCGTGATGGAGCAACATGTCGCCGCTGGTGCCGTCGCCGGGGTAGACGCTGATGCCGATGCTCACGCGCGCCTGCAGGCTGCGATCGCCGACGCGCAAGGGCGGTGCCAGCGCGGTGCAGATCTTTTGCGCGGCCTTGACGGCATCTTCCGCACGTTCCAGGTCGAGCAGCATCATGACGAATTCGTCGCCACCCAGCCGCGCCACGGTATCGCCCTCGCGCACCACCGCCGAGAGGCGCGCCGCCACCGCGATCAGAAACGCATCGCCCACCGGGTGGCCGAAGCTGTCGTTGACGAACTTGAATCCGTCCAGATCCAGGAACAGGAGCGCCATCGCACGGCCGGTTCGGTGCGATCGAGCCAGGGCCTGCGCCATCCGGTCGGTCAGCAATGCCCGGTTCGGCAATCCGGTCAGCTCGTCGTGGTGGGCCATGTGGCCGATGCGCTCCTCCGAGCGCCTGCGTTCGATCGCGATGCCGGCCACCCGGGTCGCCAGGTCGATCATCCGCATGTCGTTCGGCGTCGGAGCGCGCACCGAGCCCGAGTACATCGCGAAGGTGCCGAGCACCGCTCCTTCGTGGGTCAGGATCGGCGCCGACCAGCAGGAGCGCAGCCCGTGCAGGACGGCCAGCTCCCGGTAGTCCGCCCACAGAGGATCGGCCTGAATGTCCGATACGACGACGGGTTCCCGCCGATGGACTGCCGTGCCGCAAGAGCCCGCTCCCGGGCCGATCCGCACGCCGTCGATCGCCTGCAGGTAGGGCGGAGGCAGGTTCGGCCCGGCGCCGTGCCGCAGGTGCTGTCCGTCTTCGTCGAGCAGCAGGACGGAACCCTGGATGCCGACCAGCTGGGATTCGATCAGCAGGGTGAGGCGCTCGAGAATCTCGGCCAGCGGCGCGCTGATGGCGATCAGCTCCAGCACGCGCCCCTGTTCGACGAGATGCTCCTTGGCGAGGCTCAATTCGGCCGTTCTGAGCTGGAGTTGCGAACGGTCGGCCATGAAACGGTCGACGGCGCGCGCCATGTCGCCGATCTCGTCGCGCCCCTGCGAGAGCACGTCGAGCGGCACGGCCGCGGTGCCCTGCTGTTGCAGATGGTGGCTGAGGTGCTGCAGCCTGCGCAGCACACGGCGGCCCAGGAATACGTCTGCCACCAGCCACGCAAACAACAGGCTGCTGGCCAACAGCAGCAGTACCCACTGCTGATGGCGGCCCGATGTCTCGACCAGCTGCCGCAAAGCCGCGCGATAGTCACCGTCGAAGTAGGCAGATTGCAGGCGCGCGGCGGCCACCATGGCGTCCGCCTGGTGCTCGAGCAGCTCGTGAAACTGAGTCAGACCTTGGTGCTCGTTGCGATTCTCCGGACCGCTTCTCAATGCGCTTTCGCGCAGCTGCGCCACCACGTTGGCGGTATTGCGGAGCAGCTGGTTCGCCTGGTGCAGATCGAGCACCGCGGTCGCGTCGCCGCTATCCGCCAGCCCGGCGACCAGCCGGTCCAGCACGGTTGTCTGCCTGACGATGACGGCATAGCTGGCCTGTACCGTTGGCAGCGACCGGGTCGTCAGCCGGTCGGTCTCGCGTTCGATCAGCAGGGCGAGCCGCACCATGTCCTGCGCCTCCTGCATGCGCACCAGCCGCTCCCGGGCCAGTTGCTGGATCGCGTTGCTCGACGTTCGAAGGGCGTAGAGCGCGGCCAGCCCGCAGGCCAGGATCAGGAGCGACAGGATCGTCAGCGCGAGCGTGAACTGCCCGCGCAGCGAGCGCGGCAGTCGTGCCGATGGCGAGAACGTCGCCAGTTTGGGCAGTCGCAAAGGGTGCGGGGTCAACGACATGGGGCTCGGCTTCAGCGCTGCCAGATGCGCCGGTAGATCTCGCGGTAGCCGTTGTCCGGGTCGTACTGCAGGCGCGGGCCGCCGTGGAACGCGATGTTGTCGCTCGTGACCAGATGGGCCGGTGCGACGAAGCCGCTCACCGGCTGGCGCGCGAACAGGCGGTTCAGTTCATCCAGCAGCTGCCAGCCTTGCTGGTTCAGCGGGTCGGCCACCGTGCCGGTCTGGAAGGTCTTCGCGCGGATGCGCAGGAAGGCCGACGTGCTGCCGTCTCCGGCCGACAGCAGGCTCACCGCGTCACTGGGGAGGCCGGCCGCGACGAGGGTGGGAATGGCATAGTCGAACACGATGTCGTTGATGGCCAGCGCATAGGTCCAGCGCTTGCCGTGACGCTGCAGCAATTCGCGAGTAATGCCCGGCATGGTCGCATCGCTGTTCGATAGCGCGACATCGCGCACCTCCAGCACCGAGCAGCCTTCGCAGGCGCGGACGATGGCCGCCATCGCATCGGCCTTGGCCACCGCGATGCGGTAGCGGGAGTCGGTGAAGATGACGACGTTGGCGCGTCCGTTGGACTTCAGCACTGCCGCCGTTGCGGTCGCACGGGCGACTTGCAGCGGATCGGTCGTGACGTTCATCGCCACCGGCGTGCCCGGGATCGGACCCGGCATCGGACCGACGTGCCAGCCGACGACCGGCACGCCCTGGCGGGCGAACTGTGCCAGTCCGGCGCTGTTCTGCAGCGCGTCCGATCCGCACAGCACCAGGCCATCGGGCGCCATGGCCAGCGCAGCGGCGAGCGCCCTGGCTCGGCCGGCTGCGGACCCACCGGCATCGACGATCTTGATCGTCCAGCCGAGCACGCGCGCCGCTTCCCGCGCGCCTTGCGCAACGCCGATGATGCCGCCGTTGCGCAGGTCTTCCGCCACGAAGGCGATGGTCATGCCGGGCCGGGCTGCCGGCCCGGACTGCGGGCCCTGCCAGCGTTGGCCGTCTCGAGCCGTGGCGGCGATGGGCTGCCGGGCCGTGCCGAGCGACAGCGGACCCGTCTCGGCTGAGATGGCCAGGGCAGGTAGGCAGCTTGCAGCCGCGAGCAGGGCGCTTGCCAAGCTGCGGCAGGCCGCATTGCCACGCGGGCGACGGCCGTGG
>Ga0105240_10002606_pt1 | contig 28836 bp, 27 predicted proteins | sample KBSC54metaG_FD_80426 | JGI IMG/M metagenome (GOLD analysis project Ga0105240, IMG submission 80426) | Corn rhizosphere microbial communities from Kellogg Biological Station, Michigan, USA - KBS C5-4 metaG | ecosystem: Host-associated > Plants > Roots > Rhizosphere > Soil | place: Michigan, USA... | reverse complement strand
TCCTGGATGGAGAACTTCGCGCGCGTGCGGGTGCCCGGTGCCGTGCAGCCGAAGGAGCGGCGGCCGATGGTCGACTTCTCGAAGCTGCGCGTCCAGGACCCGAAGGGCGCGCGGGCGCTCCTGGGCGACGGGAATTTCGGCGGCGATTACGAGAAGCCGGACCCGGTCATGGACGAAGTCTGGCGGGTCGCCGTGGAGGAGACGCGGGAGCTTCTCGCGCACGCGTGGAGCTAGGCCGTGCTCCATTGGCACCATCAACTTTCCCCCGGGCCCGCTGTCCGCCGGTAATCCCCCTCGTTTTCCGGAGGCACCGGCCATGAGATCCGCCCCCATCCTCGCCGTACTCTGCCTCGCGGCGCCCGCCGCGGCGCTCGCGCAGACCTCCTATTCGCGCGCGGCCGTCACCGGTCCCGTCGTGGTCCCCGCCGAGCCGGTCTATCCCGCGTACAGCGCCCCGTATTCCTGCGCCGAGCTCGACCGGCAGAGGGCGATCCTCGACGACGAGAGGCTCGACTACGACCGCGAGCGCGACCAGCTCGACATCGAGGGCGCGCGCCTGAACGACGACCTTCGCCGGCTGGACTCCGCGAACACCGCCGCCGTCGCGGACTACAATGCGCGCTCCGACGACCACAACCGCCGGGTCGCGGACCACAATCGCCGCGTGGCCGAAATGAACGGCGAGGTGGCGCGGCTCACGGCGGACATCGCGAACGCCACGCCCTATTGCAACGTCCCGCGCTGGCGCTCGCTCTACGACTGACGAAGGAGAGGCATGGAGAAGCGCACGCTGGGCGGCCGCCTCGAGGTCTCCGCGATCGGCCTGGGCTGCATGGGAATGTCGGAGTTCTACAGCGGGCGCGACGACGCGGAGTCCGTCGCCACGGTCCAGCGCGCGCTCGACCTGGGCGTCACCTTCCTCGACACCGCGGACATGTACGGCGTGGGCCGGAACGAGGAGCTCGTCGGGCGCGCCATCCGCGGGCGGCGTGCCGGCGTGGTGCTCGCGACCAAGTTCGGGAACATGCGAGGCGAGGACGGCAGCTTCCGCGGCGTGAACGGGAAGCCCGAATACGTGCGCTCCGCGTGCGAGGCGAGCTTGAAGCGCCTGGGCGTCGAGGCGATCGACCTCTACTACCAGCATCGCGTCGATCCGCAGACGCCGATCGAGGACACGGTGGGTGCGATGGCGGAGCTCGTGCGCGCGGGCAAGGTGCGCTACCTCGGGCTCTCGGAGGCGGCGCCGGCGACCATCCGGCGCGCGCATGCCGTGCACCCGATCGCGGCGCTCCAGACCGAATACTCGCTCTGGAGCCGCGACCCGGAAGACGCGATCCTGCCCACGATCCGCGAGCTGGGGATCGGTTTCGTGCCGTACAGCCCGCTCGGCCGCGGATTCCTCACGGGCCGGATCCGCTCCATCGAAGACCTCGCGCCGGACGACTACCGGCGCAACTCCCCGCGCTTCCAGGACGAGAATTTCGCGAAGAACCTGCGCCTGCTGGACGAGGTCCATGCGATCGCGAGCGGGAAGGGATGCACCGCGTCGCAGCTGGCGCTCGCCTGGGTGCTCGCGCAGGGCGGGGACGTCGTGCCGATCCCGGGCACGAAGCGGCGGAAGTACCTCGAGGAGAACGCCGCCGCGGCCGATATCCGCCTCACGCGCGAGGAGCTCGCGCGCATCGACCGTGCGCTCCCGCGCGGCGCCGCCGCCGGCACCCGCTACCCCGCCCAGGCGATGCAGGCCGTCGACCGTTGAGCCCGTCCGAGCGGATCGACGCGCGGATCGCGGAGCTCGGCGGCTGGAGGGGCAAGGTGCTCGCGCGCCTGCGCGCCGTCGTGAAGGCGGCCGATCCGGACGTGGTGGAGGAATGGAAATGGGACGTTCCCGTCTGGTCCCATGACGGGATCCTCTGTACCGGCGAGGCTTACAAGAGCGTGGTGAAGATGACCTTCGCCAGGGGGGCCTCGCTCGCGGATCCTTCCCGCCTCTTCAACGCGAGCCTCGAGGGCAACACGCGGCGCGCCATCGATTTCCGTGAGGGCGACAAGGTCGACGAGAAGGCGTTGAAGGCGCTCGTCCGGGCGGCGGTGGCCCACAACCAGGCGAAGGCGCGCGCCTGATCGCGCCAGCCCGTCACCTTTCGAGCAGGGCTTCGAGCGCATCCAGCAAGGGGCGCTGGGCCGCGAGGATCCGCACGCGCGCCGCATCCATCGCATACCAGGCAGCCCGGTCCACCTCGGGATACTCGCGCTGCACGCCCGAGCGGGGCGGCCATTCCATCGTGAAGAGGTTGCTTCGGACGCCCTCGGCGTCGAGGTCGCCCTCGACCGCCCACGCGTAGACGGTCTTCCCGCCGCCCTGGCGCACGGGCGGAAGGGCGGTGAACTCGGCGCGCGGACGGCCCGCGAGGCTCGTGCCGGTCTCCTCCTCGAACTCGCGCAGGGCCGCTTCGAGCGGATCCTCGTCCTGCGGAAACTCGCCTTTGGGGATCGACCATGCGCCTTCGTCGCGCTTCGCCCAGAAGGGCCCGCCCGGATGGACGAGGAAGACCTGGAGCGCGCCGCCGCGCCGGCGGTAGAGGAGGATCCCGGCGCTGCGGCGGGCTTTCGGCATTCGAAAAAGCATACACGCGCGCGAAGGGAATTCCGGGGCTCGAGCGGCGGTCATAGGCGGGTCGCAGATCCCGAAGGAGCCGACATGGCCCAATACGGCAAGAAGGCGAAGAGCAAGGTGAAGCGGGCGATGCACAAGCGCAAGGCCGGGACGCTCAAGAGCGGGCGGTCGGGCAAGAAGGTGAAGAGCCGCAAGCAGGCGATCGCCATCGGGCTCTCGGAAGCGCGCAAGGCCGGCGGCAAGGTGCCCCGCAAGAAGTCGGGCAGCAAGAAGTCGAGCAGCCGCAAGGGCAAGAAGCGCAAGTCTTCCCGGAAGAAGTCGTCCCGGAAGAAACGCTAGGCCGGGCCGGGGCGCCGCAACGCGGGCGAGCGCAGCACGTCCGGGTTCACGACGTTCACCGGCGTCCCGGCGAGCCACCGCAGGATCTGGTCGAAGATCTCGGCGAACTGCAGGTCGTACTCCTCCCGGGTGGCGTACCCGATGTGCGGGGTGGCCACCACGTTGGGCATGTGGAGGAGCGGGTGGCCCGCGTCCCGCATCGGCTCGTCCTCGAAGACGTCGACCGCGGCCATGCCCGGGCGGCCGGCGCTGAGCGCCGCCACGAGCGCTCCCGGCTCGATCAGCGGGGCGCGGCTCGTGTTCACGATGAGCGCGTCCGGCTTCATGCGCGCGAGGTCCGCCGCCTTCACGATCCCGCGCGTCGCGGGGTAGAGCCGCATGTGGAGCGTCAGGACGTCGCTCTGCGCGAAGAACGCCTCGCGGCTCGCGGCGACTTCGACGCCCTCGCTCCTCGCGCGATCGCGCGAAGCCTCGCTCGCCCACACGACCACGCGCATCCCGAAGGCGCGCGCATATTCCGCGACAGCGTGCCCGATGCGGCCCCAGCCGTAGATGCCGATCGTCCGGCCCCGAAGCGTCGTCCCCACGCCCATCTGCCAACGCCCGGCCTGGAGCGACGCCATCTGCTGCGGGATCTGGCGGACGGCGGAGAGGATGAGGCCCCAGGTGAGCTCGGCCGCCGCATAGCACGGCGTGCCGGGATGCTGGCTGGAGGAGACGACGATGCCGAGGCGCGTGCACGCCTCGGTGTCGATGTGCGGATAGACGCTGCGCTGGCTGATGAGCTTGAGCCTCGGCAGGCGCTCGAGGAGCGGGGCGAGGATCTTCGTGCGCTCGCGGATGAGCACGAGGACGTCGGTATCGCCCAGGCGCCGGGCGAGGACGTCGTCGTCCTGCACGTGCTCGTTCCAGGTGCGGACCTCGTGCCCGGCCAGCATCGCGAAGCAGGGCAGCGTGCGGATCGTGTCGAAGTAGTCGTCCAGGATGGAGATCTTCATCGGGTCTCTCGGGCGAGGCGCGCGTGGGTCGCCATGGTACTAGTTCCAACGGAGCATGCGGTCCGGCCGCGCGCCGGGGGACAATGGCGCACCCCGTCGACCGGTCATTGTTGCCGCCTTGCCGTCCCTGCGCCGCGCCCTTTTCGTGCTCCTCGCCGCCCTGGCGCCGCCCGCCGCGCTCGCCGCGAGACAGACCGTCTGCACGATCACCGTCAATTCCGCCGACGAGCGCGAGGCGTTCCGCCGGAACCTTCCCGCCGACCGGTTCGATTTCGTGGAGCTGGTCGAGCACGGGCGCCCGGACTGGCTACGATCCGCCTGCGAGCGCAAGGTGCGTTGCGACGTCCTCGTGGTTTCCGGCCATTTCGCGGGGACGGAGTTCTACTCGTCGAAGCCGGAGGTGAACGAGACGCTGCGCGTGGACGAGCTCGAGCGCGCCTCGTGCGGCGGCTCCTGCCCGGACCTCTTCGCGCACCTGAAGGAGGTCTACCTTTTCGGATGCGACAGCCTCAAGTCCGAGCCGGTCGCATCCGCGATGCCCGAGATCGTGCGGGGCCTCGTCCACGAAGGGCGATCGGCGACCGACGCGGAGCGCTTCGCGCGGGAGTTGAGCCGCGGCGAGGCCGAGGATGCGCGCGACCGCATGCGCCGCGTCTTCGCGGGCGTGCCCGTGATCTACGGCTTCTCGTCGCTCGCGCCGTACGGACGGACGGCGGGGCCGCTCCTCGAGCGCTACTTCGATTCCGCACCCGCCGGGGAGGTGGGGAGCGGACGGGCGAGCGAGCGGCTTCTCGCGCTCTTCGGCCCCGGCAGCATGATCGCGACGCGCGGCATGTCGGAGGGCGATGCGGACTGGGGCCGCCGCGGGCAGGCGTGCCGGTTCTACGGCGACCGGACACCCGTCGCGGCGAAGGTCGACGGCGTCCATCGCGAGCTCGCGGGCGACATGCCCCACGTGCGGATGGCATTCGACCGCATCGAGCGGTTCCTGGGCGGCCTGCCCGCGAAGCGCGACGGGCCCGACGTCGCCGCGGCCCTGGCACGCCTCGCGGCCGATGCGCCGCTTCGCGCGCGCTACCTCGCGATCGAGCGCGCGACGCAGGATCCGGTGCTGCGCGTGCGCATGGTCGACTTCGCGCGCACGGCGGGGTGGCTGGACGAGGGCGAGCGCCACGCCGAGCTCGCGCGCGCCATCGGCGAGACGGTCGCGCGGCCGTCCGTGGGCTTCGGCGACGTGGACCTCGTCTGCGCGCTGAACGGCGACCGCGCGTTCGACGACGCGCGCGCGCTCGTGAAAGCGGGCGGCGCGCGCACCGCTTCGCAGGCCGCCGCGCTCGCATGCCTGGGCGACGCTCCCGCGCGCACGCGCGTCCTGCGGCTCCTCGCGAGCGCCGACGCGGGGGAGGTGCAGCTCGCCCAGGCCTACCTGCGGCACCGTCCGGTGACCGACGCGGCGGAGCTCCGGGCGATCGCGCGCGAGGTCGCGTCGATGCCCGCGGGCCCTGCGCAGGTGCGCGCGCTGGACGCCCTGGGCCGCATGCATCCCGCGGACGGCGAGGCGCTCGATACCCTGGCGGCGCTGTTCGGCCGCACGCGCTCGCTCGCCGTGCAGCGCGCCATCGCGGAAGTGTTCCTGCGCGCGGACCCGGCGGCGATTCCCGCGGCGCGCGTCGCGAAGGTGCTGCGCACGCGGCGCCTGCGCTCGCCCGACGGCGAGGACCTGATCGACGTCCTCGTCCGCCAGCTGTCCTGAACCCTTCGGCCGTCGGCGAACGCCGACGGCCGCACAGGGGGATTTCCGGCTGATTTCCGGGCCGGATTCGACGATGCTCGTGGCATGCGGAAATCCGTCCTGGGTCTCGCGCTCTCGGCGGGCCTTTGCGCCGCGAGCGGGCCCGTCCTCGCCGCCGCGACGGGCGCACCGGCCGAAACGAAGACCGTCTGCACGGCGACGGTGAACTCTTCCGACGAGAAGGAAGCGTTCCGGCGCCACCTGCCGCCGGGCAAGTACCGTTTCGTCGAGCTCCTGGACGCGGCGCACGACGACTGGCTGGAGCGCGCGTGCCGCCGGCACGTCCAGTGCGACGTGCTCGTCATCTCGGGGCATTTCAACGCGGGCGAGACCTTCTATTCGGACAAGGTGGACGTCGAGGCGAGCCTCAAGATGGACGAGCTCGAGCGCGCCTCGTGCAGCCACTCGTGCCCCGCGCTCTTCGGGAAGCTGAAGGAGGTCTACCTCTTCGGCTGCGAGAGCCTGAACCCCAACGCCACCCAGTACGCGTCGGCATACGGCGAGAGCGGGCGCGAGCGCATGCGGCGCGTCTTCCGCGGCGTGCCGGTGATCTACGGCTTCTCCTCCCATGCGCCCGCGGGCCCGACGGCGGCGATGCTCCTCGATCGGTACTTCGCGGCGGGGGGCGCGAGCGAGGTGGGAAGCGGACGCGCGAGTGCCAAGCTCCTGCGCATCTTCGGGCGGAACTCGCTCACCGCGATCCGCGGCGCCCGGGATTCGGATCCGGGTGCGGCCGAGCGCCGCGAGATCTGCGAGTTCTTCGACGATCGCGAGTCGCCCGCGGCGAAGTTGCGCTTCCTCCACGACATGCTCCGCCGCGATCCGGAGAAGGCGCGGACCTATCTCGCGCGGATGGAGAACCTCTTCGCCGGGCTGCCGCAGGGGGCGCGCGAGGCGCCGGACTTCCAGTCGGTGCTCGCCGGATTCGCCGCCGACGAGTCGACCCGCGATCGCTATCTCGCGCTCGCCCGGTCCGCGCCGTCGTGGGCGGTGCGCGCGCGGATGGTGGCCCTCGCGGCGAACCTCGCGTGGCTGAAGCCCCCGGAGGAGCGCTCGGAGCTGCTGGCGCTGGTGAACGACATGCTCGCGAGCCGCAGGATGGGCTTCGCCGAGGTGGACCTCGCGTGCAACGTGGCGAGCCGGGACGGGCTCGAAGGCGCCATGGCCGGAATCCGCGCCGAGCCCGCGAGCCCGCACGCCGTCGCGGACGCGGCGGTGCTCGCGTGCTTCGGCGACGGCGCGGCGCGCTCGCGCATCGTGGCCGCGCTCGCGAGCGAGGACGAGAAGGACGTGGAGCTGGCACAGCTCTACCTGCAGCACCACCCGCTCGAGGACCCGGCGGAGCTCCGCGCATTGGCGGCGGAGGTCACGGGGATGCCGCCCTCCGCGGCCAAGGTGCGTGCGCTGGGCGCGCTCGCGCGCCTCCACATCGCCGACCGCGGGATCCTGGACGCGCTCGCCCGGGCGTTCGCGGACTCGAAGTCGGTGAACGTGCAGCGGGCGATCGCGGAGGTCTTCATCCGCTCGGATCCGAAGGCGCTTTCGCCCCCGCAGCTGGCGAGCCTCCTGCGCAGCCACCGCCTGAGGTCGCCGGACGGCCGCCCGGACCTGATCGACACGCTCATCTCCAGCCTGCAGGCGGGCGCCTAGCTCTTCAGGCGGTATCCGGTCCGGAAGATCCAGGACGCGGCCGCGAGGCAGGCCGCGAAGAAGCAGAGCGTCATGCCGAAGCTCGCCGCGACGTCCACGTCCGCGATCCCGTAGAAGGTCCACCGGTAGCCGCTGATGAGGTAGACCACGGGGTTCACGAGGCTCACGGCGCGCCATGCGGGCGGCAGCATGTCGATCGAGTAGAACGCGCCGCCCAGGAAGGTGAGGGGCGTGACGACCAGCATCGGGATGAAGGAGAGCTGCTCGAATCCCTGCGCCCAGATCCCGATCACGAAGCCGAAGAGGCAGAACGTGAGCGCTGTGAGGAGGAGGAAGAGCACCATCGCCACCGGGTGCGCGACGTGGATCGGGATGAAGAGGTCCGCCGTCGCGAGGATCACGGCCGCGAGGAGCACCGACTTCGTGGCCGCCGCCCCCACGTACGCGAGCACGATCTCCAGGGACGAGACGGGCGCGGAGAGCACCTCGTAGATCGTCCCGGTGAACTTCGGGAGGTAGATCCCGAAGGACGCGTTGTTGAGGCTCTCCGTGAAGATCGAGAGCATGACCAGTCCCGGCACGATGAAGGCGCCGTAGGGGACGCCGTCCACCTCGCTCATGCGCTTGCCGATCGCCGCGCCGAACACGACGAAATAGAGCGAGGTCGTGATGACGGGTGTCACGAGGCTCTGCCAGAGGGTGCGCCGGAAGCGGGCCATCTCGAAGCGGTAGATCGCGGCGATCGCGTGCGCGTTCATGGCGCCGGACGGGGGGATTCGTGCACGAGGCTCACGAAGATGTCCTCCAGCGTGCTCTGGCGCGTCTCCAGGTCGCGCAGCTCCACGCCCGCTTCCGAAAGGCGGCGCAGGAGCTCGGGCACGCCGGAGCTCTCGTGGTGCGCGTCGAAGGCGTACTCGAGCTCGCGCCCGCCGTCGCGAAGCGTGAGCGCCCAGCCCGCGAGCGCGGGCGGCACGGCCCCGAGCGGGCGCGCGAGCTGCAGGCGCAGCTGCTTCTTCCCGAGCGTCTTCATGAGGCGGGCCTTCTCCTCCACGACCACCAGCTCGCCGCCGCGGATCACGCCGATGCGGTCGGCCATCTCCTCGGCCTCCTCGATGTAGTGCGTGGTGAGGACGATGGTCACGCCGGAGGCCCGCAGGCGCCGCACGAGCGCCCACATGTCGCGCCGGAGCTCCACGTCCACGCCGGCGGTGGGCTCGTCGAGGAAGAGGATCTGCGGGTCGTGGGCGAGCGCCTTGGCGATCAGCACGCGGCGCTTCATGCCGCCCGAAAGCGTCATGATGCGGTCGTTGCGCTTGTCCCAGAGCGAGAGGTCGCGCAGCACCTGTTCGATCTGGGCGGGGTCGGCCGGGCGGCCGAAGAGGCCGCGGCTGAAGCGCACGGTCCCGCCCACGCTCTCGAACATGTCGGTATGGAGCTCCTGCGGCACCAGGCCGATCCTCGAGCGCGCCGCGCGGTAGTCGCGCACGTTGTCGTGGCCGTCGACCAGCACCGTGCCGGAGGAGGGCGTGACGATGCCGCACACCACGTTGATGAGGGTGGTCTTCCCGGCGCCGTTGGGCCCCAGGAGCGCGAAGATCTCGCCCTTGCGGATCTCGAGGTCGACGGCCTTGAGCGCCTGGAGCCCCGACGCGTACGTCTTCGTGAGGCGGGCGATGGAGATGGCGGGAGGCATCGGCCCGAGTCTAGCGCAATGCGTCCGGCGTGCGCCGCCGTTGTCGGCGTAAAATTGCGCATGACCTCGAATCCCGCCCTCGCCGCGGAGGTCGCGCGCCGCCGCACCTTCGCCATCATCTCCCACCCGGACGCCGGGAAGACCACGCTTACCGAGAAGCTCCTCCTCTTCGCGGGCGCGATCCACATCGCGGGAAGCGTGAAGGCGCGCAAGGCCACGCGGCACGCGACCTCGGACTGGATGGAGATCGAGAAGCAGCGCGGCATCTCCGTCGCGAGCTCGGTCATGCAGATGGAATTCCGCGGCGACGTGATCAACCTCCTCGACACGCCGGGCCACCAGGACTTCTCGGAGGACACCTACCGCGTGCTCACCGCCGTGGACGCCGCGCTCATGGTGATCGACGGCGTGAACGGCGTGGAGGCGCAGACCATCCGCCTCCTCGAGGTCTGCCGCGCGCGGAACACCCCGATCATCACGTTCATCAACAAGATGGACCGCGAGACCCGCGAGCCGCTGGCGCTCCTGGACGAGATCGAGCGGGTGCTCGGCATGCCGACGGTGCCCTTCACCTGGCCCGTCGGGATGGGCAAGCGCTTCGCCGGCGTCTTCGACATCCGCGAGGACCGCATGCGCGTCTTCCGCGCGGGCGAGGACCGGCGCGTGGACGACGAGGAGATCGTGGCGGGGATCGCCAACCCCGAGAACGAGGCCCGCTTCGGGGACGCCTTCACGCAGGCCCGCGGCGAGGTGGAGCTCCTGCGCGGCGCCTCGGAGGGCTTCGACCGGGACGCGTTCCTGCGCGGAGCCCAGACACCCGTCTTCTTCGGCTCCGCCATCAACAACTTCGGCGTGCACGAGGTGCTGGATGCCCTCGTCGAGCTGGCGCCGCCGCCCGGCGCCAAGCCCGCGGTGCAGCGCGAAGTGCGGCCGGACGAGGACAAGTTCACCGGCGTCGTCTTCAAGATCCAGGCGAACATGGATCCCGCCCACCGCGACCGCGTGGCGTTCGTGCGCGTGTGCTCGGGCCGCTTCGAGCGCGGGATGAAGCTCGTCCTCTCGCGCACGGGCAAGGACGTGAAGACCGCGAGCGCGGTCTCCTTCCTCTCGCAGCGGCGCGAGATCCTCGAGGACGCCTATCCCGGGGACATCGTGGGCCTTCCCAACCGCGGGCTCCTCCAGCTGGGCGACACGCTCACCGAAGGCGAGACCCTGCAGTTCACGGGACTGCCGTTCTTCGCCCCGGAGATCTTCGTGACGGTCGAGGTGGCCGATCCGATCCGGAACAAGCAGCTTCGCACGGGGCTGCAGCAGCTGGGCGAGGAGGGCGCGATCCAGGTCTTCCGTCCGCACAACGGCGGCGCGCTCCTGCTGGGCGCCGTGGGCCCGCTCCAGCTGGACGTCGTCGCCCACCGCCTCGAGAGCGAGTACGCGGCGCAGGCGCGCATGGTCCCCAGCGGCTACAAGCTCGCGCGCTGGGTGACGGCGCCCACGCCGGCCGAGCTCGAGCGCTTCATCGAGGCGAACGCCTACCGCATCGCCTACGACGTCGTGGACGCGCCGGCCGTCCTCTACAACCACAAGCTCGAGCTCTCCGCGGCGATGGAGATCTGGCCCGGCATCGGCTTCCACGCGATGCGCGAGCACGGCGGCCGCGTGGCCCACGCGAGCCGGCTCGCGGCCTGACGCGAAGGAGATGACGATGCGATCCTGGATCCGGGCGAACCGCGGCTTCCTCCTCTTCCTCGCCTGCTTCGCCCTCTTCCGGACGGCGGTCGCCGACTGGAACCCGGTCCCGTCCGGCTCCATGCGGCCGACACTCCTCGAGGGCGACGTCGTCTTCGTGAACCGGCTCGCCTACGAGCTGAAGGTGCCGCTCACGGACGTCGGCATCGCCGCGACGGGCGAGCCGAGGCGGGGCGACATCGTCACGTTCTCCTCGCCGCGGGACGGCAAGCGCCTCGTCAAGCGGATCGTGGGCGTTCCGGGCGACACGATCGCGATGCGCAGGAACGTGCTTTACGTGAACGGCGTCGCGGCGCGCTATTCCGATCCGGCCCGGGTCCGCGAGCCCCCGGACGAACCCGGCGGCGGATCGGCGCTGCGCGTGACCGAGAGCATCGCCGGCAGCCGCCGCCGAATCCAATACCTGCCGGAGGCGTCGTCGATGCGGGATTTCGGACCCGTGGCGGTGCCCGCGGGGAGCTACTTCATGCTGGGCGACAATCGCGACAACAGCGCCGACTCCCGGTACATAGGACCGGTCGCACGGCGGCTCCTCATCGGCCGGGTGAAGCGGCTCGTCGCCTCGGCGGATATCCTCGGCGACTGGATGCCGCGGGTGGAGCGTTTCGGGAAGCGACTCGACTAGCGGCCGTCGTTACATCCGAAACGGCGCCGGGGGCAGGGTAAGTGAAGCCGGCCCTTCCGGTTTCGGGCCGCCTCGGAGACAATCACGCGGCCGGGATCACGCCCGCGGGCCCCGTGGGCATCGCCGGCACGAGGAGCGCATGTCGCCGTTCCAGGGACAGCTTCGCCGCCTGGCGGAGCCGTACGTCTTCTTCCCGCTGATCGCGGTGGTGCTGCTCGCGATCGTCTGGGGGGCGACGGCCGACATGATCCGGGTCGAGCGCGCCGCCGCCGAGCGCGCCGCGATCTCGTCGGACCAGGAGCTCGCGGACACCTACGAGGCGCAGGTCGTCCGGGCACTGCGCGAGATCGACTACAACCTGCGGCTCGTGAAGTTCGCATGGGAGCGCGCCGGCGGCCGGGCGGACCTGGCCGAGCTTCGCGACAAGGGTCTGCTCCTTCCCGACCTCCTTTTCGCGGTCGCGGTGGCGGATGCTGACGGCCGTGTCGTCGCGAGCACGCGCCCCGCGGCCGCGAAGAGCCTCGCGGCGGACGACTATTTCCAGCGCGAGCGCCAGGCGGACGCGTTCGCCATCGGGCGCCCGCGCCTCGATCCCACGGATCACGAATGGAAGCTCGACTTCAGCCGGCGCCTGGAGGCGCGAGACGGCTCCTTCGCGGGCGTGGTCGTGGTCTCGGTCACGGCGAGCTACTTCGTGAGCGGCTACGAGGCCTCGCGCCTGGGGAACCGCGGGGTCCTCGCGCTTCTCGGCGTCGATGGCGTCTTTCGCGCGCGCCAGACGGGCGAGGCCTTCTCCACGGGCGCGCGCGTCGATTACGAGGCGATGAGGCCCGGGGGCGAGGACGTGCTCCCGGCGCTCTCGGTGAACGCCTGGGACGGCGTGAAGCGCTACACGAGCGTGCGCCGGCTCTTCGACTTCCCGGCGGCCGTGGTCGTGGGCCTCTCGCAGGACGAGCAGCTCGCCGCGGTGAACCAGCGCGCGCGCGACTACCTCTGGCGCGCGGCGGGAGGAAGCGTCGCGCTCTCGCTCCTCCTGGGCGGCCTGGGGTTCCTCAGCTGGCGGCTTTCCCGCACGCGGCTCCTCGCCAACCGAGCGCTCCAGGAGGAGATCCGCGTGCGCCGCCTGGCCGAGCGGGCGCTGAACCTGCGCAACCGGGCGATCGAGTCCAGCGTGAACGCGATCGTGATCACCGACTTCGCGAAGCCGGGCTTTCCCATCGAGTACGTGAATCCGGCCTTCGAGCGCATCACCGGGTACGCGGCGGCCGAGGCGGTGGGACGGGACGCCGATTTCCTGCTCGCGCACGACACCGGGCAGCCCGCGCTGGGCGAGATCCGCATGGCGCTGCGCGACCGGCGCGAGGGCCACGCGGTCCTGCGCAACTACCGCAAGGACGGCACGCCCTTCTGGAACGACTACACCGTGGCGCCGGTCCGCAACGAGCGGGGCGAGGTCACCCACTACGTGGGCGTGATGAACGACGTGACGGAGGCCAAGAACTACGAGGAGCAGCTCGCGCACCAGGCGAACTTCGACACGTTGACGGGGCTCGCCAACCGGAACCTCCTGCGCGACCGCCTCCAGCAGGCGATCGTGCGCGCGCGGCGCGACGGCTCGACGCTCGCGGTGCTCTTCCTCGACCTCGACCATTTCAAGATGGTGAACGACAGCCTCGGTCACACCGTGGGCGACGAGCTCCTGGGCGAGGTCGCCGGCCGGCTCGCGGCGTGCGTGCGCGAGAGCGACACGGTCGCCCGCCTGGGCGGGGACGAGTTCGTGGTCCTCCTCGTGACCCGCAGCGGCGACGGCTCCATGGAGGTGGACGTGACCGCCCTCGTGCGGAAGCTCCTCGCGCGGGTGGCCGAGCCGATCGCCCTCGGAGACCGGGAGCTGCGGCCCACGGCGAGCATCGGCGTCAGCACCTACCCGCAGGACGGGACGGATGTCGACACGCTCCTTCGCAACGCGGACGCCGCGATGTACCGCGCGAAGGAGGTGGGGCGCAACGGCTTCCAGTTCTTCACCGCGGACATGCACGAGCGGATCCGCCGCCGGATCGAGCTCGAGTCGAGCCTGCGCCGCGCGCTCGATCGCGGCGAGTTCGAGCTCCACTACCAGCCGCAGGTCGGCCTGAAGGAAGGCGGCATCGTCGGCGTCGAGGCGCTCCTGCGCTGGCGCCACCCGGAGCGCGGGCTGATCGGTCCGGGCCAGTTCATCGGGTTCGCGGAGGAAAGCGGCCTCATCGTGCCCATCGGAGCCTGGGTGCTCGAGCAGGCCTGCGCGCAGAACAAGGCGTGGCAGGACCAGGGGCTCCCGGCGATCCCCGTCGCGGTGAACGTTTCCGCGCGCCAGTGCGAGCAGGAGGACCTCGACGCGACGGTCCGCGACGCCCTCGCGCGCTCCGGCCTCGCGCCGGAGTTCCTGGAGCTGGAGATCACCGAGAGCATCTCGATGGCGAATCCGGAGCAAAGCGTCCCGCTCATGACGCGTCTGAAGCGCACCGGCGTGGCACTCTCGATCGACGATTTCGGCACCGGCTTCTCGAACCTCGCCTACCTCAAGCGCTTCCCGATCGACCGGCTGAAGATCGACCTCTCGTTCGTCCGCGAGATCACGACCGACCCGGGCAGCCTCGCGATCTCGGAGGCGATCATCACGCTCTCCCACAGCCTCAAGCTCAAGGTCCTCGCCGAGGGCGTGGAGACCGAGGACCAGCTCGCAATGCTGGCCGCGCGCGACTGCGACCAGGTGCAGGGATTCTTCTTCAGCCCGCCGGTGCCCGCCGCGGAGCTCGCGACCCTGCTCCGGAACGACCGCCGACTCCCGCACCCGCTCGCGCGGGCGCCTTCCAGGAAGGAAAGCCATGCGAATTCGACCTTCTCCTAGCGCCGTCGCCCTTGCCGCGGTGCTCGCGGCGGGGCTGCAGCCCTGCGCTCGCGCCGACGAGCCGTCGATATTCTCCTTCAGCGGCTACGGCACCGTGGGCGCCGCGCACTCGAGCAATTCCGGGGCGGATTACCTGGTCGACGAGTTCAAGCCGTCGGGGCCGGGCCACACGCACTCATGGAGCTGGGACGTGGACACCCGCCTGGGCGCGCAGCTCGCCGTCACCCCCACCCCCCGCCTTTCCGCCGTGGTGCAGGTGATCTCGCAGCAGCGCTACGACGGCAGCTACCAGCCGGTGGTCGAGTGGGCGAACGTGAAGTACCAGGTGACGCAGGACCTGAGCGTCCGCGCCGGCCGCATCGTGCTGCCGATCTACATGGTCACGGACTCCCGCCGGGTGGGCTACGCCAATCCCTGGGTGCGTCCGCCGGTCGAGGTGTACAGCCTGGTGCCGGTCACGAGCGTCGACGGCATCGACGCCAACTACCGCGTGACGTTCGGGAGCGTCGCGGGCACGCTGCAGGCGACCTACGCGCGGTCCGATTCGCATTTTCCCGACGCTTCGGGGTTCGATCCCGGGACGGCCCGGGCCCGCCATATCGTCGCGGTCGTCGGAACGCTCGAGCGCGGATTCGCGAGCCTGCGCGCGAATTACGGCCGCGCCGACCTCACCATCGCCGCGTTCGATCCGCTCTTCGACGCGTTCCGCCAGTTCGGCCCGCCGGGCGCCGACATCGCCGACCGCTTCGCGGTCGACCATCGCAAGGTCGACTTCGTGGGCCTGGGCGCGAGCTACGATCCCGGGCGCTGGTTCGTGACCGGCGAATGGGCGAGGTTCGACACGCACTCGGTGCTGGGCGCGAAGAGCGCGTGGTACGTGAGCGGCGGGCACCGCTTCGGCGCGTGGACGCCGTACCTCACCTACGCGCGGGAGAAGGCCGACAGCGAGACCTCGGTCCCGGGACTGAGCCTCCAGGGATTGCCCGCGCAGGCCGCGGGCACCGCCGCGTTCCTCAACCAGACGCTGAACGGCCTCCTCGGGCTCGTTCCCTCGCAACACACCGTCTCCGCCGGGGTAAGGTGGGACTTCATGAGGAACGCCGCGCTCAAGGTGCAGCTGGACGACGTCCACGTCGATTCGGGCTCGCGCGGCACGTTCGGCAACTTCCAGCCGGAATTCACGCCCGGCAGCACGGCGCGGATCGTGAGCGCCGTCGTGGACTTCGTCTTCTAGGAGGCCCCCATGAAACTTCGACTCCCGGGCGGTGCCATCCTGCTCTCCTTGTCGGGCCTGCTGTGCACGGGGGCCGGCGCGGCGGACGTCGTCGCGGTGGTCTCGGCGAAGAGCCGGGTGACGGCGTTGAACTCCGATCAGGTCGCCGACATCTTCCTCGGCAAGTCCAGCCACTTCCCGGACGGGACGCAGGCAACACCCGTCGACCAGTCCGAGGACTCGCCGGCACGCGAGCGCTTCTACGCGCAGTTCACCGGAAAGTCGCCCGCGCAGGTGAAGGCCTACTGGTCGAAGATGATCTTCACCGGCCGCGGCCAGCCTCCGCGGCAGGTGCCGAGCGGCACGGACGCGAAGAAGTTCGTCGCGCAGAACCCCAACGCGATCGGCTATCTCGACGCGAGCCAGGTCGACGACAGCGTGCGCGTCGTGGACGGGCGCTGAGGACTTAGGCCCGCCGCGTAGTCGATCATGACGGTGGCGTCGCGGCCCGGTTCCACCGGTGCGCGCGCCGGACGGTAGAATCCGGTTCCCCATGACGACCTTCACCACCCGCCCGGAGATCCGGGGCACGTTCGGCGTCGCCGCCTCGACCCACTGGATCGCCTCGGGGGTCGCCATGGGCGTCCTCGAGCGCGGCGGCAACGCGTTCGACGCGGCGGCCGCCGCGGGCTTCGCGCTCCAGGTCCTCGAGCCGCACCTGAACGGGCCCGGCGGCGAGGTGCCGATCCTCTTCTGGTCGGCGCGGGAGAAGCGCATCGGCGCGCTCTGCGGGCAGGGGAGCGCCCCGGCGCTCGCCGACGCCGCGACCTTCCGCCGCATGGGCCTGGACCTCGTGCCGGGGATCGGCCTCCTTCCCGCCACGGTTCCGGGCGCCTTCGCGACGTGGCTCACGATGCTGCGGGACCACGGCACCTGGAGCTTGACCGATGTGCTGCGCCCGGCGATCGAGTACGCGCGCGACGGCCTTCCCCTCGTGCCGCGCGCGGTGCAGGCGATCGTCGCCGTGCGCCCGCTCTTCGAGGCGGAATGGAAGTCCTCGGCCGCGATCTGGCTCCCCGGCGGGCGCGTTCCCCGGCCGCTCGAGACGTTCACCAATCCCGCGCTCGCCGCGACCTACGAGCGGGTGTGCGTCGAGGCGGAGCGCCGGGCCTCCGGCCGCACGGAGGTGATCGACGCCGCGATCGACCTCTGGCACCGTGGCTTCGTCGCGCGCGCGATCGACGCCTACTACACGAAGGAGAAGGTGCGCGACACCACCGGCGAGCGCCACGCCGGGCTGCTGCGCTACGACGATCTCGCGGCGTGGAAGCCGGAATACGAGGCGGCGGCGACGGTCGACTTCGAGCGGCACACGGTCGCCAAGTTCGGCCCGTGGTCGCAAGGCCCCGTGCTCCTCCAGCAACTCTCGCTCCTGCGCCATGCCGGCCTGCAGGCGCACTCGCCGGATTCGCCGGAATGGGTGCACCGCGTGGTCGAGGCGGCGAAGCTCGCGATGGCGGACCGGCTCGCATGGTACGGCGATCCGAAGTTCGTGGACGTGCCGCTCGCGGACCTCCTTTCGGACGCGTACGCCAAGGCGCGCTGGCGCGAGGTGGGCGAGTCCGCGTCCGCGGCATTGAGGCCCGGCTCGCCGGGCCGCCGCGCGCCGCGGCTTCCGGACCTCGAGGCCGCGCGACGGACGCTTCGCAATGCCGACACGCGCTTCGGCATCGGCGAGCCCACCTTCGCGGAGCTTCCGCCCGCGTGGGAATGGGCGGAGCACGAGCTCTTCGTGGGCGACACCTGCCACGTCGACGTGATCGACCGCGAGGGCAACATGGTCTCCGCGACGCCCTCCGGCGGATGGCTCTCTTCGAGCCCCGCGATCCCGGAGCTGGGCTTCGCGATCAGCACGCGCCTGCAGATGAGCTGGCTCGAGGACGGCGTCCCGGGGCAGGTCGCCCCGGGGAAACGCCCCAACTGTACGCTCTCGCCCTCGCTGGTGCTGCGCGACGGCGAGCCCTACATGGCGTTCGGCACGCCGGGCGGCGACCAGCAGGACCAATGGCAGGCGATCTTCCTCCTCCGCCACGCGCTCCACGGCATGAACCTCCAGGAAGCGATCGACTACCCCTCCTGGCACATCAACCACTTCCCCGCGTCGTTCTGGCCGCGCGAGACGATCTTGAACCGCGTCACGATGGAATCCCGCTTCCCGAAGGCGACGATCGAGGCGCTGCGCGCACGCGGCCACGACGTGGTCGTGGGCGAGCCGTGGTCCGAGGGCCGGCTCACGGCCTGCGCGCGCGAGCGCGACGCGAGCGGCCGCTGGATCCTCAAGGCGGGCGCCAATCCGCGCGGCATGCAGGGCTACGCCGTGGGGCGATGATCGGGCCAAGAGCATCCATACGCCGATAAACGCCTTTCCATCATCGAGGACACCATGTTGATCTTTCGCCTGGGCGCATTCGTCTTTTCCATCGTCGCGACAATGGCGCAAGCGGCATACCCCGACCGCCCCGTGCACATCATCGTCCCCTGGGCGCCTGGCGGGTCGACCGACATCCTCGCCCGCGCCGTGGCGGACAAGCTCACGCAGTCCCTGGGCGAGCCCGTGATCGTGGAGAACAAGCCCGGGGCCTCGGGCAACATCGGCTCCGAGATGGTGGCGAAGGCGAAGCCGGACGGCTACACGCTCCTCTTCGGCTCGATGAGCACGCACGCGATCAATCCCGCGATGGATACGAAGATGCGCTTCCGCGGCGTCGAGGACTTCACCCCCATCTCGATGCTCGCGTTCGTGACCAACACGATGGTCGTGCATCCGTCGCTCCCGGTGGGGAACGTGAAGGAGTTCATCGCCTACTGCAAGGCGCATCCGGGGCAGGTCGCTTACGCCTCGGCGGGCCCCGGCTCGACCAACCACCTTTCCGCGGCGCTCCTCGAGAAGATGGCCGGGATCAAGATGCTGCACGTGCCGTACAAGGGCGGCGCCCCCGCGGTGCTGGACACGGTCGCCGGACAGACCCAGGTGCTCTTCACGGCGGGCACCCAGTCGCTCCCGCACGTGAAGGCCGGGAAGCTGAGGCTCCTCGCCGTCACGGAGAACCATCGTTCCGCGCTCCTTCCGGATACGCCCACCGTCGCGGAAACGGTCCCGGGCTACGAGATGGCCGTGTGGTACGGCGCGTTCGGGCCGCCGGACCTGCCGCCGGAGATCACGAAGCGCCTGAACGCCGAGATCAACCGCGCCATGATGCTGCCGGACGTGAAGGGCCGCATGGAGGCGATCGGCGTGGAGCCGGTGAACGAGACGCCGGAGCAGTTCTCGAAGGTCCTCCACGCCGATGCCGAGAAGTGGGGCAAGCTCGTGAAGGAGCTGGGCATCAAGGCGGAGTAGGGCCCATCGCGATCCGCTTCATCGTCCCTTTCGGGCGCGACGGCGCGGCCGATCGCGCGGCGCGCGCGCTCGCCCCTGCGTTCGGGGGGCCGGAAGGCGGCATCACCATCGAGAACCTCCCCGGCGAGGGCGGCCTCGCGGGTGTGCGGCGCGCCAACTCGCTCGCCGCCGAGGGGCGGGACGCCGTGCTGCTCCTGGGAACGCCCACCACGCATCTTCTCCTTCCGGCGCGCCTGGGATCCGATGCAGCGCCCGATGCCGCGTTGGCGCCGCTCGTGGGGCTGGGATCGGCGCCCAACGTGCTCCTCGCCTCGACGCGCCTGGGCGTCGATTCGGTCGAAGGCCTCCTCGCGCGGGCCCGTTCCGAGACGCTCACGTACGCCTCCGCGGGCGCCGGCCAGACGATCGATGTCTGCACGGCGTACTTCTGCGCGCTCGCGGGGATCGCGATGATGCACCGCCCGTACGATTCCGGGAGCGTCCATGCCTATGCCGATCTCGCCGCGGGCCGCGTGCACGTGTACTTCGACAACGTGCTCGCATGCCGCGAGGCGATCGCGCGCGGCGACGTGGTCCCGCTCGCCGTCTCGGACCGCGCGAGGAGCCGCCTCCTTCCCGCGGTACCGACCCTCGCCGAGACGGGATTTCCGGACCATGCGCTCGACGTCTGGTTCGGCGTCTTCGGCGCGGCCCTTCCGGCCGAGCGCGTCGCGCGCCTCGAGGGCGTCGCGGGCGAGGCGCGGCTCGCCGCGGCGCTCGCCGCCTTGGGGCTTTCCGGCGGCCTCGCGCCCGGACCGGCTCTCGGCCGGCGGGCGCTCGCGTCCGCCGAGGGCTGGCGGCGCGCGCTCGCCGCCACGGCGTGTCGCCGGACGTCCACGTGATGATCTCCGCGGGCTTCTACCCCGTGTACCCGGAGCTCGCGCCCGCGCAATGAAATTCACGTACGCGCCGAGCTTCGGCGACAACCTGCACGGGCTGATGCTGGGCTTCTGGGGATCGCCCCGGAGGATCTTCCGGTCCGTGGCGATGTGCGTGATCTTCGGGCTCTTCGCCGCGGCGGCGATCCGCAACGCGGGCCTTCCGTGGCCGCGCGCCGCCCTCGCCGCGATCGCCGCTGCCGTCTCGTGGGGCCTCCTCTTCACCGCGGGTTTCGGCGCGGCGCTGGCACTCCTCCTCACGCGCCGCCAGCGCGCCATCGGCCCCGCGCAGATCGTGGTCTCGGAGGAGGGCCTGGAGCGGTCCACCGCGCGGTTCGCCATGAAGCTGGGATGGGACGAGGTCTCCCATGTCCGCGAGACGCGGCGCGCTTTCCTGCTCTACGACGCGGAGCATCCCGTCTTCGCCGTCGAGAAGTCCGCGATCCGGTCGCCCGCGGAGATGGCGGCCCTGCGCCGCTTCCTGCGGGAGCGCAAGCCGATGAAAGGAAAACCCCATGCGGACCGGTGAGATTCCATCCGCATGAGCGACCCGGTGGCCGATGGAGCTTCCAGCTCCCGGAAGACCTGGTGCCCTCAGTGCTGCGAGCGCTCGACGACGAGCCGCTTGTAGAGCCTCGTCCACTTGTCGTGCTCGTCCATGGACTTTCGGGCGTCGACCACGCGGTAGGCGTCTCCCCGCCGGATGAGGCGGCGCACCGGCGTGTCGTAGGACTTGTTCGCCGGCACGCGGTACACCCCGGTGTAGAAGCGCTGGCCGTCCGTGAGCATGTAGTCGAGGAAGAGCGCGGCGGCATAAGGATGCAGGGCGCGGCGGGACACGCCCACGGCGGAGGGCAGGATCACCGCCGGCGGCAGCACGAACCAGTCGATCGGCGCGTTCTTGGGCTTCATCCGGTCGACGTCGTGGCTGAAGACGCCGATCATCAGGGGGATCTCCCCCGCGATGACGAGGCCCGTGCTGTGCGTGTGCCCGGTGCGCACGGCGACGCCGCTTTCGCCCAGCCGGCGGAAGAAATCGAGGCCCGCCTTCTCGCCCATCGCCTCGACCACCGTCTCGAACCATTCGACGTTCGTGGACTCCAGGCCGATGCGGCCCTTCCATTTCGGGTCCAGGAGATCCGTCAACGTGCGCGGCAGGTCCTCCTTCCGGATGGCGGCGGTGTTGTACGCGAAGACCACCATGTTCAGCCGGTCCGGCGCCCACTCGTGGTGCGGCGGCACGGTCTCCGGGATGAGCTCCTGGTCGAGGTAGGGCGACCCCATGTCCGCAAGCAGGCCCTCGCGCGAGATCGCCTCGATCTGGGGCGCGTTGGTCTCGATCGCGTCGAAGAGGTAGCGGCCGCCGCCCGTCTCGCTCATCACGCGCGAAATGATGTTCGACTGGCTGCCGCGCCAGAAACGGATGGTGACGCCGTAGCGGGCCTTGAAGTCCTCCGCGAGCCTGATCTGGTCGCCCGGCGTGAGCGAGGAGTAGACCATGAGCTCGCCTTCCTTCTTCGCTCCCGCCACGAGCTTCGCGGTGCGCTCGGGCCCGCGGAGCGCCGCGACCGCGGCGACCTCCGCGGATGGCTCCACGGCCGGCACCGGGGTCGAAAGCGCGGCGCAGAGCAGCGCAAGCAAAAGGCATCGCGTCCGCCGAGAAACGCGGATAGACACGGATGAGTCATGGCGCATACGGACCCCCAGGCTATGGCCGCCCCATGCCACGCGGCCTAAAGACGAAGCAGCGCCGCGGCGTTCTCGCCCAGGATCTTCGCCTTCTGCCGCTCGGTGAGGTCCTTGCGCGCGCGAATGGTCGAGACGGTGTGCGGGTATTCCGAATCGAAGTGGGGATAGTCGCTCGCCATGAGGATGCGGTCCTCGCCCAGCTCGGCGATCGGCCGCGCGAGGTCCGCCTCGTCCGCCTCGCAGGTGACGTAGCAGTTGCGGCGGATGTACTCCGAGGGCGACATCTTCATCGCGCCGGAGATCTGCGGGAAGTCCTTCGCCCATTCCCAGTCGTCCTCCATGCGGTGCATCCAGTAGAGGATCCATTCGGCGCTGCACTCGAAGAACACGACCTTCAGGCCCGGGAACTTCTCGAACACGCCCCCGAGGACGAGCGCCACGAGCGCCGCCGTGCAGTTGGTGGGCCGCCCGAGCACGTGGGTCTTGTAGAAGTTGTCGAAGCGATCGACCAGCTCGCCGTTGCTGTTGGGGTGGCACATGAGCGGGATGCCCAGCTCCTCGGCCGCCTGGTAGTACGGGTAGAACGCGGGATCGTCGAGGTTGCGCGTGCCGCAATAGGGAACCAGGTGCGACGCCTTGAAGCCGTATTGCCTCACGCAGCGGCGAAGCTCGTCCGACATCGCCTCCGGGCAGCCGGCGGGCGACATCGCGACGGGAAGGAAGAGGTCCTCGTTCCCTTCCACGAGCTTCGCCACCCAGTCGTTGAAGAGACGCGCGCACTCGCGGCCAAGCGGGCCGATGTTCGACGTGGCGACGGTGATCTGCGTGGGGAAGACGAGCTGCTTGTCGATGCCTTCCTTCTTCACGTCCTCGCGCCGGCGCGCCATGTCGTAGCCGCCCACCTGGCGGCGCGCGACGTCGCCGCCCCGCCAGTTCACGTCCGGATCGTAGATGTACGGGTGGCGGTGCGCGGCGTGGCCCTGGGGGCTGATGGGATCGAGGGAGTGCTGGAACTTCGTCTTGTGCGAGCGGCCGTCGTTCATCCGCACGGGACGGAAGCGCTCGAAGGGGCCCTCGAGCTTGTAGACCTCGTCCATGAAATAGCCCTCGCGCAGGTGCGAGTCGAAATCGATGATCATCCGTTCTCCGTTGCCGGTGCGTCCGGCGATTATTGCCGAAGTCCGCCGCGCGCGTCCGCGTTCCTGCCGGTGGAACCGTTCCCGGCGCGGAAACGATGTACGCTGGCGGCCAAAGCCGGGGAGGCTCCCAATGAGCGAAGTGGCCGTCGCGCCGACGCCGCGCCAGGTACGGATCGCCGCGATCCTCTTATGGGTCACGCTCGCGGTGCAGGTGTCTGCGGCCGTCGCGTCGGTGCCGCACTCGTGGAACCTGGCGGAGGTGGCGGTATCCGCGCTGGACGTGGGCTTCATCGCGATCGCGGCGCTCTCGATCGTGTACCTCGTGCGCGGCCGGCGGTGGGCGCGGGTCACGCTGAGCGTTCTTTTCGGGATGGCGCTTCTTTCGGTGCCGGCCATGGTGCTCGTGTTCCGGGAGTCGCCCGTGCTCGCCTCGCTGGTCCTGGCGCAGGTGCTCGTCCAGGCCGTGGCGCTCTACCTGGTCTACTCGCGGCCCGGAGCCGCGCATTTCGCCGCCTCCCGGGCGGACGACGCGGCGATGCGCGCGATCCTGCCCGTCGGCCGCTCCGGCTGGGCGATCTCGGCAGGCTACCTTGCCCTGGTCTCGGTGCTGATCGTGCCCGCCCCCTTCGCCCTCGCGTGCGGGATCATGGCGATCCGCGATATCCGGCGCGATCCCTCGAAGCACGGCATGGGCCGCGCGATCTTCGGCGTGGTCATGGGCTCGCTGGGGATCCTCGCCGCTGCCGCTCTCTACCTTCTCGCGCATCGATAGCGTGCGCACCGACCCGGACCGGCTCCGCGCCTTCGCATCGAGCGTCTACCGCGGCGCGGGGCTCGCCGCGCAGGACGCCGACCTCCTCGCCGACACGCTCGTCCAGGCGGACCTCTGGGGCCACCAGTCGCACGGCGTCCTTCGCCTGGACTGGTACCGCAAGCGCATCCTCGCCGGAACGCTCAAGGCCGATGCGCGCCCGGAGCTCGTGACGGATGCGGGCGCGGTCGCGGTCCTCGATGGCCGCGACGGCGCGGGGCAGGTGCTCGCCAAGCGCGCGATGGAGGAGGCGATCGCGCGCGCGAAGCGCCACGGCGTGGGTGTCGTCGGCGTTCGCGACTCGAACCATTTCGGGACCGCGATGTACTTCACGCGCATGGCGGCGGCCGCGGGGTGCGTGGGCTTCCTCTCCACCAACGCGAGTCCCGCCATGGCGCCCTGGGGCGGTCGCGCGAAGGCGGTCGGAAACAACCCGTGGTCCATCGCGGCGCCCGCGGGCCGCCATCCGCCGATGATCCTCGACATCGCCAATACGGCCGTCGCGCGGGGCAAGGTCTACCTCGCCCGCCAGCGCGGAGAGCGCATTCCGGAAGGCTGGGCGCTCGACGCCGATGGGCGGCCGACCACCGACCCGCGCGTCGCCATCGAGGGCATCATCCTGCCGATGGCGGGGCACAAGGGCTCCGGTATCACGGTGATGATGGACGTGCTCTCCGGCGTCCTCACGGGAAGCGGCTTCGCGGGAGAGGTCCGCGGCCCCTACCAGGCGCGCGAGCGCAGCCGCTGCGGGCATCTCGCCATGGCGCTCCACATCGAGGCCTTCCAGCCGCTCGCCGAATTCGAAGCGCGGATGGAGCGCTACGTCTCGGACCTGAAGGCGGTGCCGCTCGCCCCGGGAGCGGCGGAGATCTTCTATCCGGGCGAGATCGAGGCGCGCAACGACCTTCGCCACCGCGCGCGGGGGCTGGACCTCCCGGAGGCGACGCTCGCCGACCTGGGCGCCGTCGCCCGGGAGTGCGGGATCCCGCTCGACCTCGCGTGAGCCCGGTCAGGGCGCGATGTACGCGTAGCCCTTCGACTGGTAGGCCATGAGCGAGATCCACGCGTTTCCCACCACCTTCACGCCGGGCACCACCTTCTCCGGGCTCGTCCCGTTCTCGCGGATGGCGACGGCGCACTGCTCGACGCTGTCCACGCCGGGGGCCCTGCTCATCTCGTGCAGCCTTGCGGCGATCTTCACCGCCATCGGGCGGTCTTCCGGCCTGATCTTCTCCATGTCCGACTGGACGAGCTTCGTGGCCGGGCCGCGGAAGGCGATCACGAAGTGCGGCGTGATGCCCTGCTTCACGAGCGACTCGCGCGTCTCCTCGATGATGCCGAGGCGGCCGAGGAGCGCCTTGCCATCGCCTTCCTTCACGTCGAAGGCGACCTTCACTTCCTTGAGTCCCGCGAGCGCATCGCGGTCGTCGGCGGCGCGGGCGGGGGATGACGGGATACCGGCGAAGCCGGCGGCGATCACGAGCGAAAGGGCGAGCGGGGCGAGGCGCGGGCGCATGGAGCCTCCTTAGGGGCTTGAAAGCGTTGAACGGCGGGGCTTCGAAGGGCGGGGCCATTCTGTCATAGAATGCACGGGCAACCGAAAGCCCATGCGTTCCCTTTCCCATCTCTTCGAGAAGAACCGCGCCTGGTCGGAGCGCATCCGCCGCGCGGACCCGGACTTCTTCCCGAGGCTCTCGCGCCTGCAGCAGCCGCAGTACCTCTGGATCGGCTGCGCGGATAGCCGCGTGCCGGCGAACGAGATCGTCGACCTCGCGCCGGGCGAGCTCTTCGTCCACCGGAACGTCGCGAACGTCGTGGTGCATACCGACCTCAATTGCCTCTCGGTCATGCAGTTCGCGATCGACGTGCTGAAGGTCCGCCACATCATCGTGTGCGGGCACTACGGGTGCAGCGGGGTCTCCGCGGCGCTCGAGGACCGGCGGATCGGCCTCGCGGACAATTGGCTGCGCCACGTGCAGGACGTGCACGCCAAGCACGGCGAGCGCGTGGGGAAGGTGGCGGGGATGCCCGAGCGCATCGACCGCCTGTGCGAGCTGAACGTGGTCGAGCAGGTGGCGAACGTGTGCCAGACGACGATCGTGCGCGACGCGTGGGACCGGGGACAGCCGCTCGCCGTGCACGGATGGGTCTATGGCCTCCGGGACGGGCTCCTGCGCGACCTGGCGACGACGGTGCTGCGCCCGGAAGAGGCCCCGGCGGTGTACCAGGCGGCGCTCGCCGCGCTCTAGGACGGAGCGCCGAAGAGCACTCCGACGCCGGCGGTGGCGGCCATCGCCATCGCGCCCCAGAACGTGACGCGCCACGTGCCCGGCCCGATCGGTGCTCCGCCCAGCCATGCGGACGCGATGCCGAGCGCCACGAGGAAGACGAGCGAGGAACCGGCGACGAGCGGGATCCGGTGGGCCCGGGAGCTCAGCGCCGCCACGGCGATCGGCAGCGCCGCGCCCAGCGCGAAGCTCGCCGCCGAGGCCATCGCCGCCTGCATCGGCCGCGCGCGAAGCGTCTTGGTGATGCCCAGCTCGTCCCGGGCGTGCGCGCCCAGGGCATCGTGCGCCATGAGCTGCGTGGCGACCTCCTTCGCGAGGGCGGGCGCGAGGCCGCGCTTCTCGTAGATCGTCGCGAGCTCGCGGTGCTCGCCCTCGGTGTCCGCCTTGAGCTCCCGGCGCTCCCGGTCGAGCTCCGCCTTCTCGCTGTCCGCCTGCGAATGCACGGACACGTATTCGCCGGCCGCCATGGACATGGCACCCGCGACGAGCGCGGCGGTCCCAGCGAGGAGGACGCTCGAGCGTCCCGCGCCCGCGGCGGCGACGCCCAGGACGAGGCTCGAGGTCGAGACGATGCCGTCGTTCGCGCCCAGCACGGCGGCCCGCAGCCATCCCATGCGTCCGGTGGTGTGCCGTTCCCAGTGCCGCTTGCGCATCGCGCCGCTCCTTTCGATCGCCCCGGGATCTCCGCTACGAGGGCCCGAGGGTGCCGTCGCGTTCCAGCGCCTTATAGTGCATGAACTCGTGGATCCCCGGGACCGGTCGCGGGCGGGGGCCGCTAGGGCGCGGAGGCGTTGTCAGGGGTCAAGGACTCGCGCGGGGGGCGGATGCCAGAATGGGTCGAAGATGGCGAAACGTTCAGGGGCGACAAGTTCCGGCTCGAAGGGGCCCCGCGAGGTGCTCGAGATCGGCAGCCGCGAGGTGACGATCTCCAACCCGGCGAAGGTCCTTTTCCCCGAGGCGGGATACACCAAGCGCGACCTCGTCCATTACTACATGATCGTGGCGGAGGGCGCGCTCCGCGGCGCGGGCGGGCGGCCCAACATGCTGGTGCGCTACCCGGACGGCGTGGGCGGCGAGTTCTTCTACCAGAAGCGCGCGCCGGCGGCCCGGCCCGCGTGGATTGAGGTGGTGGCGTTGCGCTTCCCCTCGGGCCGCAGCGCCGAGGAGATCGTGCCCCGCGACGCCGCGGCGCTCGCGTGGATGGCGAACCTCGCGTGCATGGAGCTCCATCCGCACCCGGTCCGCGCGGACGACCTCGACCATCCGGACGAGCTCCGCGTCGACCTCGACCCGGTCCCCGGCGTGAGATGGTCGCAGGTCCGCCAGGTGGCGCTCGTCGTGCGCGCCGCGCTCGCGGACCATGGGCTCGCGGGCTGGCCCAAGACCTCGGGCAAGCGCGGGATGCACGTCGCGGTGCGCATCGCCCGGCGCTGGACCTACGACGAGGTGCGCCGCGCGGCGCTGGCGCTCGCGCGCGAGGTGGAGCGGCGGGTCCCGAAGCTCGCGACCAGCAAGTGGTGGAAGGAGGAGCGGCAGGGCGTCTTCATCGACTACAACCAGAACGCCCGCGACCGCACGGTCGCGAGCGCGTATTCGGTGCGGCCGACGGACGATGCCCGCGTCTCGGCGCCGCTCGAATGGGACGAGGTCGAAGCCTGCGATCCGCGCGACTTCACGCTCGCCACGATGCCCGCCCGCTACCAGCGGATCGGCGACCCGCATGCGCCGATGGACGACCACCGCGGCTCGCTCGTGGGGCTCCTCGAGCTCTCCGCCCGTCAGGAGCGGGACGGCCAGGGCGACGCGCCGTGGCCGCCGCAATACCGCAAGGCGCCCGAGGAGTCGCCGCGCGCGCCGCCGTCGAAGCGGCGGAAGGCCGCGGTCGTCAGCGCTTCGACCGCCCCGCCCCGAAAACCCGCTCCAGCTCGTAGGCGGTCGTGACCTCGAGCTGGTCGTAGCGGCATTCCACGGGCGGCTTGTCGGGGCGCCAGCGGACGAAGATCGCCGCGTGGCGGAAGCGATCGCCCTGCAGGTGGTCGTACTTCACCTCGCACACGCGCTCGATCCGCAGCGCCTCCCACGAGAGGTCCTTTCCCGCGCTCCAGCGGCTGTGCGCTCCGGGCATGCGCGCCGAATCGTCCGTGGCCCGCGCCCAGTCGCGCCACGGATGGTCCTCGAGCGCGTTCTTCCGCAGCGGCGCCAGCTCGCGCGCGAGCTCGCGGCGCCTCGCCATCGTGAAGGACGAGGTCACGCCCACGTGCTGCAGCGTGCCGCCGTCGTCGTAGAGCCCGAGGAGGAGCGAGCCCACGATGCCTTCGCCCTCCTTGTGCCAGCGGAAGCCCGCGACCACGCAGTCGGCCGTGCGCACGTGCTTCACCTTGATCATCGCGCGCCGGCCGGGCTCATAGGGAAGGTCCGCGAGCTTCGCCACCACGCCGTCCAGGCCCGCGCCCTCGAAGCGCTCGAGCCATCGGCCGGCGAGCGCGCGGTCGCGGGTCATCGGGGTGAGGTAGAGCGGCGGGTGGGCTTTCGCGAGGAGCTTCTCCAGCGCCGCGCGGCGCTCCGCCTGGGGCTTTTCCATGAGGCTCCGGCCGCCCACCGCGAGCGCGTCGAACGCCACGAACGAGGCGGGCGTCTCCTTCGCGAGCCTCGCCACGCGCGAGGCGGCCGGGTGGAGGCGCATCTGGAGCGCATCGAAATCGAGGCCGCCCTTCCCGGCGATCACGATCTCGCCGTCGAGGACGCATCCCGCCGGCAGGCGCTCCACGAGCGCCGCGTGCAGCTCCGGGAAATAGCGGTCGAGCGGGCGCAGGTCCCGGCTCTGGATGAACGCGTCGGCGCCCGCGCGGTAGACGATCGCACGGAAGCCGTCCCACTTGGGCTCGAAGAGCACGCCGCCCTCGTCCGGGAGCCGGTCGCCGATCTTCGCGAGCATGGGCTCGATCGGCGGGGCGATGGGAAAGCCGCGCGGCGCGCGGCCGGTGGCGCGGTCCATGCGCTTTGGACACATGCACGGACGATCGTTCCGGCTA
>Ga0105240_10002605_pt1 | contig 28857 bp, 22 predicted proteins | sample KBSC54metaG_FD_80426 | JGI IMG/M metagenome (GOLD analysis project Ga0105240, IMG submission 80426) | Corn rhizosphere microbial communities from Kellogg Biological Station, Michigan, USA - KBS C5-4 metaG | ecosystem: Host-associated > Plants > Roots > Rhizosphere > Soil | place: Michigan, USA... | reverse complement strand
GTGACTGGAAGGCACACCCTTCTCCGCCTCCGCCACGACGGGGAGATCGGCGACGACATCCTCCACAAGATCGAGCATGAACTCGACCTCGAGGAAGCGCGGCTCAAACACTGAGGCGCCTCGTCAGATTTCCTTGCCCGCAAGGAAAGAGGTCGCCTATGCTGATCCCTCGCTCAACAGGACAGGTGGCTGAGTGGTTTAAGGCACTCGACTCGAAATCGAGCGAACTGTCAAAGGTTCCGTGGGTTCGACTCCCACCCTGTCCGCTCTTTTTGAACCGTTATGGTTCAAGAGTTTGCGGCGCAAGGAGGGGTCATTTGGTGTCAAATGACACCAAATTTGACACCAATCGAGGAGCTTGGGCTAACTCGATTTAACTCCGGGACAACTCCCCGAGTGCTCCTTAACGGGAGGGTGAAGAGACGTTCTATCCTCTGAAGCATGGAGACCTAACCATGCAAGAGCGGTATCGAATCTATCAACGCGGCGGAAAAAACTTCTACGCCAAGGACACCAAGACGGGCCGGGCGTTCAGCCTGAACACCTCAGACGAGCGCGAAGCGGCACGCCTGCTCGTGGCCAAGAATCAGGCTACGGAACAACCCTGCCTCAACGTGGCGATGGCCAGGGTGTATTTGAGCGCACAAAGCCCGGAGTTTGTTTCGCGTACTTGGGGACAGTTGATCGAACTGGTGGCGAAGGGCTATGAGGGAGCAACATCTGTTCGGTGGCGGAAATTCGCATCAAGCGCTCCATTGAAGATTCTTGTCAACCTTCCCCTCTACCAGACAGAGGCGGTTCACATCCTTGCCGTACTCGACCATAAGAAGGCGGGCGTATCCACAAACGTCTGGCTCCGCATCCTTCACAATCGAGCGCTTGATTTGGGCTGGCTCTTGGCCCCTGCCCTGAACAAGAAGCTTTGGCCCAAGGTCAAATACAAGGCGCGGCGGGCTATCACCGCCGAGGAACACGCGAAAGTCGTCGAAGCCGAGAGAATGGAGGACTACGCGCAGTTCTTCCGGCTCCTTTGGGAAACGGGCGGAAGCCAGACCGACATCGCGAATCTGCGCGCGGAGGACATCGACTGGACGACGAGCCGGCTTTACTACTCCCGCCAGAAGTTGAAGAACCGAGGCGGCGGACTTGCCGCGCTCGCCATCGGAACGTGTTTGAAAGCGCTCTTGCGGGAGCTGCCATCGTCCGGGTCGCTATTTCCTCGCCTTCGCTTACTGAGCGAAGATGAGCGGGCGAGCCACTTCCGCAAAGTATGCCTTCGAGTTGGGATAGCAGGTATTACGCTCCACAGCTACCGCTACAGTTGGGCCGAACGCGCGTGTTCAGCAGGAATGCCAGAACGGGAAGCCCAAGCTCATCTGGGACACGGCAGCCGAGCCATCCACCGGGCATACGCCCGCAACGCGGAAATCGTTACCCTCCCGTTAGACCACTACGAGAAAGTTAAAGCGGCGAACCTCCTGCCTTTCTCGTTGCCAGTTTCGTGCTCGGATAAGAGGGCATTTGGAAGTTAAGGCAATTTTTCGACTGAGGCCTTGACAGTCGTCTCTTCCGCATGCATATTCGTCACATGAAATCAGATGTTCCTTTCATGAGTGAGCTTTTTCGTATCGTCAATGGCGCACTTCGTCTCGATGTTGATAAAGTGCGCAATTATACGGCTTTTCTTGCTGAGAAACTCGAAAAAGCAGGGGACATGGCCTCAGCGGGGAGACTTCGCAAGATGCTCGAAGAGAGTGATCACCAGCTTCGCCCGGCTCGGGCTGACTTCGCAAAAGCGCTGCCTGTAGATGAAGATAGTCGATTTCCGCTGATCGAACGCGTGAACCTCAAGATGCTCGTTGAGCCTGAAATTGTGCTCGGTCAGGATCAATGGGATACCGTTAACGAATTTTTAAGCATCGCGAAGAGCTACGCTTTGGCGGAGACAAATAGCCTCACCACTTCGCTGAGCTTCCTCATGTACGGCCCGCCGGGCACTGGCAAAAGCCGTCTTGCGCGGCATATCGCACGCGAGCTGGGCCTCGATTTGTACATCGCGAGGCTCGACGGCCTAATTTCCTCGTTTCTAGGCAGCACTTCAAAAAATATCCGAGCACTGTTCGATTTCGCTTCGAAAACGCCGTGCGTTCTGTTCTTAGATGAATTCGATGCGATTGCAAAATTGCGAGGTGATACCCAGGAGTTGGGCGAACTGAAACGCGTGGTGAATAGCTTTATACAGAACCTCGATACACTTGGCAGTCAGTCCATCGTGGTTGCCGCGACAAACCATCATGAGTTACTAGATTCGGCGATATGGCGACGCTTCAGCTATCGGCTAGCGTTGGATTTTCCAACGGTAATTTTGCGCCATGAAATGTGGAAATCTTTCAGCGAAGATCTCAATTTCACGGAACGCGAGATAGCCTTACTCGTCGATCTGTCGGAAGGGTTTTCTGGATCGGACATTAGCGAAGTCTGCGTGCGATTGCGCCGCCGACGAATCACAAAGCAACAGCCCCCAGAGCTGAAGGATGCATTTCAAGTTCTTCAAAATATAAGTATCGGCGAAGGCGAAGGTCGTCGCTTCTTATCGTCTCTCAGAGGCAAGGATGAGCACGAGACTTCAACCTTACTGCGCCGTAGAAATTCAAAACTTTATAGTCACGCTGCACTTGCCGATCTCTTTGGAGTTTCGAAAGCAACAGCCCATAGATGGGGAAAGGAGCTAAAAACCGATGCCTGAGATACCTAGACTGCCTCGTCAGGAACGCCTGCTGATAAAAGTCATCATGCCGAAGCAAGGAACAGAGCGAAGAGTTCCGAGCGGAGGCACGCCGCCGAAACCTTTCCGCCCGGTTGACGCCCGATACCGCGCGAGCCTGTCGAGCCAAGTGGCGGCGATACGCTCAGCTATCACGCCACAAATCCGGACGGCGGCGGCACCAGTACGAGTGAAACTACTGCCGCAAGCTGCCGCGAAGAGTCACCGGCCTGAACATCTTTTCTCAGCGCAATCGTGTCCCATTGTAGGCAGCGGAAGTCTTGGAGAGTTATTTGTGAAAGCGACGCCCCAGGGACTAGACCGGCTTGAAAAGCTTATTAAGGACAACCACTCTGACCGCATTACGAAGGAACTCTCGTGTGTGGAAACAATCGAGCCCGTGACTCCGGCTTATCGTCGCAACGGTTTGGAGGCTGCCGACGTGTTGCGACGCAGTCCTCGGGGTCAACACGGTTTCGTAACGCGCGTCGGGCTTTTCAACTTTGGGGCGGGTCCTGATCAACAAAAGCTTATCGAGGATTTTGAAACGACGTGCCGCCAGCGTAACGTGACCCTGCGGGACAATCGCGGATATTCTCTCTCGAGCCTGACGTATGCAATCGAATGCCGGAACATCGACGATGTTGAGGCTGTTTCGCGGATTATCGGCGTTCGCTCAGTGTCGCCAATGCCACTAATCCGGACAATTCGACCACGAATGTTAGCCGCCCAACCCCTTCCTCTTCTACCGTCCGCCAATAATATAGACGGGGATTTCCCGATCGTCGTGGTGGTAGACAGCGGCATTTCAGACCAGATACCCGAATTGGAAAGCTGGGTCTCCGGCCGAGATTCCCAAGTCGCACCAGCATATAGCAATACCGATCATGGAACCTTTGTGGCCGGCCTTATTTGCTGGGGCGGCCAGCTTAATCCAACAATCGCTGGTTTGGATGATAGCCCCTGTGGCGTCTTCGATCTCCAGGTGATTCCGAATGATGACCCGGCCAAGGGCGATACGCTCCCTCTAATGGAGCAGGAATTTCTTCAATCGCTAGAACAGGCGTTGCAACAGCACGCGAACAAGTTCAAGGTTTGGAACCTCTCCCTCGGAACGGATGCGGTTTGCTCGCTTGACGAGTTTTCGACGCTCGCTCAGGAACTCGACAATTTGCAGGAGCGCTATCAAGTTTCCTTCGTTATCAGCGCAGGGAATTACGATAATCCGCCACTTCTGGACTTTCCGCGAAAGGGCAACCAAGTGCAGGCCGGGCGAATAACGTCGCCGGCGGACAGCGTCCTGGGGATCACGGTAGGCGCAGTTTCACATGTCGATTACAAGGCGAAGGGACCAAAGCAGCATCATCCCTCTGCGTTCTCCCGCCACGGTTCCGGTCCAAACCATGTAATCAAACCAGATCTTGTCCATTATGGTGGCTCCTGCTCGACCGACGTTTCCCACATTGCGGGAGTACGATCAGTGAACGGGACTGGCACCGCCGAGAATCTCGGTACAAGCTTTGCGACTCCGCTGGTCGCTCGGACATTGGCTCAAATTTACCACCAAGTTACCCCCACGCCGTCGCCCGTCCTCGCACGAGCGCTGCTGACGCATCATGCGCGCGACCCGCGCACGTCTGCCCGCGTGCCGGACGGAGACGAAAATTTTTTCGGCTTTGGCCTACCCACTCCAGTCCCTTATTGCCTGGAATGCTCCCCTCACACATCCACACTTGTTTTCGATGACATGTTGCGCCCGGGCTATTTCCTCGAATGGGATGACTTTCCTTACCCCCCTTCGTTGAAGCGCGACGGGAAATATTTCGGCGAAGTCTGGATGACAGTGGCCTTCGCTCCGGCGCGCGGAGGACGATGGGGCACGGAATATTGCGAGACGCACATCGACGCTCATTTTGGGGTCTATCGTAAAGAGAAATCTCGTGAAACTGGTCTAGTTAAGCCGAAACTCAAATTTGTCGGCTTGGTACCACCAGAGCATAAGAACGCAGGCGAGCTGTACGAATCTTATCAAGTTGAAAAGCTCCGAAAGTGGGCACCAGTTCGAACTTACTACGGAAACATGGAAGGGGGCGAGCGAGGAGAACGCTGGCGCATGATGCTTCGTCTTCTAACGCGGCATGGCATCGAAGACGAGGACGCATTCAAGCCCCAACCATTCTCCCTGATTGTGACGATCTCTGATCCGACAAAAAAAGCTCCCGTCTACGACGAAATGGCTCAGATCGTTCGCAACCGTTTTCAGTCGCAAAACCTAACGGTTCGAGCCGCAGCTAGGGTGCAAACTCGGCAGTGATCTTATTTATAAACAACAACAAAAAGGAACCAAATGTCCGAACACGACCATAAACATACAGTGAAGATCTTTATCGATCAGGAGACCTATCATTCACCCAATCCAACCACGGGTGCGGCCTTGTATGCCTTGGGCAAGGTTGAACCTGGCTTGGAACTGTTTCGCGAAGTGACAGGAGACAGAGAAGACCCGGAAGTACCGAATGGACCTGAGACGGTCCATTTGAAGGAAGACGAACATTTTCACAGCGGTAAACCGAAGACCTACACGATTTATGTGAACGGCCAAGAGAAGAAGATCACGACTAAGACGGTGACTTATGAGGAGATCGTCAAACTCGCGTTTCCTACTCCGATTACTGGCGAAAACATAATTTACACTGTGGGCTATGAGGATGGTCCACATAAAAATCCATCGGGAAGTCTCATGCCTGGCGGCTCGGTCCACATAAAGAACGGAATGATCTTCGATGTCACACCTACTGATAAGTCGTAGTTGGGACTTGCAGAAGCTGCAAAACGAAGGCTATGAGCTTGAAATCAAAGCCGGATTTTTGCTCGTCAAGGGAGTGCCGTATGTAAATTCCCGAAAGGAAGTTCATCGCGGCACGCTCGTAGTGAAGCTTGTTCTGGCCGGAGAGAAAACATCCGCGCCTGACGATCATGTGGCGTATTTTGCGGGAGACCATCCCTGCAACGCTGACGGATCAGAAATAGGGCAGATTAAACATGTAACCGGTGAGCGTACCCTCGCCGACGGAGTAGTCATTCAGCATTCATTTTCAGCGAAACCGAAGCCCGAGGACGCCTATCCCGACTACCATAAGAAAATAGCGACCTATACCGCTATCTTCGCCGGTCCAGCTCAGCTCATCGATCCAACGGCGAAACCACAGACGTTCAAAGTAATCGCACCGGACAAAGACAAGCCCGACACACCGTTCAACTACACGGATACTGCTTCGAGCCGGGCCGAAATCGATGTGGTAACGGCGAAGCTCCAAAAGCTGAAGCAGGTCGCGATTGTGGGCCTGGGCGGTACGGGTTCTTATGTACTCGATCTCATCGCGAAAACGCCGATCTGGGAGATCCACCTCTATGACGGGGACATATATCTTCAGCACAACGCTTTCCGGTCCCCGGGTGCGCCATCGCTGTCGGAGCTTGAGGCCAAAATGCCCAAGGCGACTTGGTTCAAAGACATTTACTCGAAGATGCATTCCGGGGTGAAAGATCATCCGGTTTATATCGATGCTTCCAACGTAGAAGAACTGCGCGGCATGGATTTCGTTTTTGTGTGTGTTGACAGCGGCGAATCCAAAGAATTAATCATCAGGAAACTTGAAGAATTCAATCTGCCATTCGTCGATGTAGGAATGGGCGTGCGGGTGGCTGACGAGATGCTGGCCGGCGCCGTGCGTGCTACGACCAGCACGCCGGGCAAGCGCGATCATTTTCGCGGACGAGTTTCTTTTGAGGAGATTGGCAATAACGAGTATAACCGCAATATCCAAGTCGCCGATCTGAACGCACTGAACGCCGCCTTTGCCGTGATCAAGTGGAAGAAACTGTTCGGCTTCTATTTCGACATGAAAGCGGAGCATCACAGCCAGTTTCACACGGCCACTAATAACCTCATTAACGAAGACAAAACCGTCAAAGAAGAAACCCCCGCCAAATGAACCGGTCAGTCACCTTCAGGCACGAGTTTGTCCAGTTCATTCCGGAGGAACTGGAGGAGAATGTGCTTTACGTCTCAATACGCTTTGCCACGGTGTCGCACCTTTGCGCATGCGGCTGCAAAATTAAAGTGGTCACGCCGCTGAAGCCGACGGACTGGAAACTCACGTTCGATGGCAAAACAATTACGCTTTGTCCATCGATTGGTAACTGGAGTTTCCCATGCCGCTCACACTACTGGATCAGAAATAACAAGGTGAGATGGTCCGGCAGTATGTCTCAGGAAAAGATCGATAGAATCCGGGTCAACGACCGTGCCAATAAAGAAAAGTATTTCAATCCGGAAAAGCAACACGAGACCGTAGTTCTGGCCAAAACGCCGGAAAAGCCACAACCGGCGCCAAAATCGTGGTGGAAAAAACTGCGTCCTTGGTAAGTCTAAAGAGCGACGCAGCCAGAGCTGACAAAGTCGCGTCATAAACGTATTTTCGGTGACCCAGGATTTATGCCCCAATCATACCTCTCGACTTCAAAAATTGTTTTCATTTCACTCTTTCTTACGGGAACCTTGTTGATTGCCTCCGTGGCAAGGGGACGCTCGGAATCTGCCACCATTGAATTAAAAGCGGCCTGTTTATCGACCGTGAAAATTGTCTGTGTGCTGCGAAATCGCGAGTTGCTAACATAGGCTTGTTTGAGATCGCCGGCCTTAATGCCCTTCTCTCCCAAGATGAGAATCCCATGTTCCACTGTCTTTCCCTGGGCCGCATGAGAGGTCGAAGCATAGCCATGCGTGAACTGCCGAAAATGATTCGGTATCGTCCGCCCGTCGCGGAGAACTAGCATTCCATCGCCCTTTACCTCCTCGACCGTCACCAAGTCCCCGTTCTTCAATTGGCTCGACGCAAGATTCGCTCGTACCAGAAGCTTTTCTCCGGGACTCACGGAAAGATCACGCGACAAACCAACATCGAAATGCCCGCGCTTTCCGGGATTGAACCGCATCTTAGCGCCGTCCCTCCGTTCCAGAATCAATCCGGTTTCGTCTTTTCCTACGACGGTTGCCATCTCGTGCTTCGCGAACCCTTCGCCATCCCGATGAAAAGTCAGCACATCTCCAGCCTGATAGTTCGATAATTGAACTTTTTGCGAGCGAGTCCATTGCAGAGATTGAACAGCCTGGTAAGGCCTTTCCTCGCGGCCCAATAAGCCCTGATCCTTTAGGCGGCCGCGGAGTATGCGGGTAAACGCATTTACCTCAGACCAGACAGGTGAGATCGCCAAACATGATTGCCCCTCTCTAACCTTATCCAGATAGGTTGATGCCGCCCCATCTAGCAGCTTGTCCCAAACCTTCTGCTCCATGACGCCACCAAGGCGATCCAGATGGCCCAAGGCGGCATGGGCCTTACCGCTCGCGAGCAACCGAACGACTTTTCGGTACTCTTCATCTTTCTGCCGATGAATCTCTTTTAGCCGCACCGTCTCTACTCCCGCATATTTCTGGAGGGCACGCAGAGCGTCACCAGCTTCGACCGAGTGATGTTGTTTAACGTCACCAACGAGAAGCAGTCGACATTTCTGGCGTTCAGCCAATTGGCAAAGCTCGTGCATCTGCCGAACCGAGAGAAGGCCGGCTTCGTCGATGATGATTGTCCGACCCGCAATCTGCCCCTGCAGTCGTTCGTTCACGAGCAGTTGTTGGATGGTGTCCGCCTGAATATTCAGCTTCTCTCTCAACTCTTGCACAGCCCCGGAAGATGGTGCGCAAGCAAAGGTGAGGTTTCCAGTTTCATGGATGCCCCGTACGATGACGGGCAATGTCGTACTTTTACCAGCACCCGCATCGCCAATGAGAACTACTGCCCTGTCTTTCGATGCGAGCAGTTTTTCGGCGGCACGATTCTGTTCCTGGCTCAGAGAGTCTTGAGGGGTAAAGCTGCCCATCTTTGGCAGAGAGTCTTTACCTTCTCCGGTCCACTCAATGGTGGCTTTTTCCATCTCAAGTGTTTCCCGGTTCACAATCATTCGGCCTGTTTGAATCACCTCTCCAGATTGGAGGAGTGAAGCCAAGGCCTTCTTAAGGCCGTCCAGTTTAACCTCGCCTCTTCCAGCGACGAGTGCCTCTCGGAGCAACATCCGTTCGTCAGCAACGGATTGACGCTCGAAAACGTGTTCTCGCGCCAAGTCCAGCGCAACATGGGGCTCCATCTTAACAAGCCAGTCAGGAGATTTTGCCTGATCAACTACCTTGCGTAGTGTCGATAAATATTCGACCGACTCAGAAAGCCAGTGCGCCTTTAATTGCTCTGCTTCAAGATGAGATTTTTCGGCGCGAGTCTTTGCCGCAATCGCGTGGAGCGCATCTTGGCTTCGTGTTTTCATTGCATCAGCAACACGCTCAATCTCCTCACGTCTTTTGCTGAAGTCTTCGCGCAGTTTCGTGGGGAAGCCCTTGATGTTGAAACCACCGGTTCGAGCATTTTCAATTTCATAGCCGCCTTCTCTCATTCTCTCTGCGAGTTTGTTATAACTGACTTCCCGGAGATAACTCTGATATTTGTAAAATCCGCGAGGTTCGACGGCCTTCCATCTCTTCTCCACAGGATCATGGGTGACGTTCATCACACAAACATGGGTATGTAGCTGAGGATCAAGAGCTCTGCTGGTATCGTGTGTGACCACTGCCGCAACCATATTTCCTGTGGGACGATCCTCAACCGAGCCGCCAATGCGGACCCGAGTGGAAGTTACTCCTTCAATCTCCCTCAGTGTTTCCCTGACCGATTCATTCCACCAAACAGCAATTCTTTGATCTCCAGCGACCAGATACGCAATGGACACGTCCTTGGGTGCTGAGATTTGCCCAAAGTAACAAATCCTACGATTGCTTCCCGTGTTTCTAGGTCCAAGCCTGGCATCAGTGAATGGATGACAACCCGCACACAACCGGGCGAAATGATCCTCTTGTACGTGACCGACTAGTCCCAATTGAGCAGCCCCCGCACCTTCCCACGTCAACTCAGCCTGACCTCCTTCCGTCAGGTAATCTTGTTTTGCCATGTGCTCTGAGAAATATCCCATCGCACCAGAAATCCGGGTACATGGCTTGTCGAATCGCACCATGCCTTAATTTACGCCCACAAATGCCAATCTCTCGCGTACTACCTGGTAGCGATTGACTCTGAGATTAAAGTTAGGATCAGTGTATTAAATGCAGAACACGCCACCTCCAAGGTCTTGGATGCATAAGGAATCAGGACAGACGGAACTATCGACATCTGGCGGCGCTGACGCGTTCAGTCGTCGCTAACGCTATTTGTCATCGCCGTCGCTTGGCGTCGCCGCTGTCGTTCTCCGTCACCGCCGTCTTTTCGAATCATCCAATCGTTGTCCTTCGCCGCCGTCGTCTTCGAAACACGACAGCATGCGCCTGACTGCAACTTCGCTACCAGGTAGTTTTAGGAGAGACGCATTCTTTGTATTATATAGATGGCGCATGAGCACATTTGCTGCGCCCATTTCAAAGGATTTCAGAGCCTCAACGATTGAGGAGGCTGCTCGCCATTTTGTTTCTCCGCCCAAAGCGTTCAAGCTGCTTGAACTCCATCGCTCCGCCATATTGACCCTGCGAGCCAGGGGGGCGACCTATGCCCAAATCTGCGATCTATTGAAGGAGTACCGAGTCATCGTTTCAGAAGCGGCAATTACGCGGTTCTGTCGAAAGCATCGGGCCGAAGTGCAGCGATTGCGCCTGCTCCAAGAGCAGGAGGTCGATGAACCAGCTACATCGACGCCGGCTTCTCGACCCATGATTTCAACCCCAGCTATCACTGTAACCCCCAACCCAACTGCCCCGACTTCGCGGAAAGTCCGTGATTTGAGGGGCGAAGTCTAAACTTATGAAAACTCCATCATCTGCTCCCATTGCCAAACGCCTCGTCTTCGTCACCGGGGACAAAGGAGGCGTCGGCAAGAGCTTCACCGCCCGAACGCTCGTTCAACGCAATCTCGATACGAGTCAGCCATGCCACGCTTACGATATTGATCCGGTTAATCCGAGTCTGCATCAGTATTACCCCGAGAACACCATCCGCCTCGACTTAGAGGAAGCAGGCGCCCTCGATCAAATTCGCAACGACCTCGAATTCAACTCTCTTTTGCTTGTCGATTGCGCCGCCAGGTCATTGCACGAACTCGACGTTTGGTTCCGCGAACTCGGCTTGTTGCGCCAGCGTCAAGACCTTCAACTTGCCGTCACCTTCGTTTTCGTAATCACACCGGATAAAAGCTGCACAGCGATCATGTCCGAAGCGCTCGACATGTTTGACCACGACGCAGACTACCTCGTCGTCAAAAACCTAAAAATGGGAAAGGATTTTTCCATTTACGAAAACTCCAAGCTACGGAAACGCTTGTTAGAAGAGTATCAGGGAAAAGAAATCACCCTGCCTCCCCTCTTGGAGCGAACCGTCGTCCTTCTGGACCGTCACGATCTTGGCTTCAATCGGGCGCTGGTTGACGACCGCGTGACCGTCGCGGATCGCTCGCGTGTTCGAGGCTTCCTTGAGCAAGCCTACCTTGAGATCGATACCGTCAAGGAGCGGCTGACCGTATGAGCGAGAACCAGCAGATACGAACCCCGGAGGAAGTCTTTGACGGAGACAATCTCCCGGATGACTTGAAATGGATCATGTCTCACTTTGGACTGCCGAAAAATGATCCTGCCGTGGTTTTGATAGCCTGGCACTGGTATCGCGTCCTAAATAACCAGGACGCGATTCATGCCGGAGCAATGGAGCTAAAAGCAGTCCTAGATCCGCGTCTTCAAAAGTTCCAATCGTCATCGGCTGTTTTGGAAGCGGTTCTCCCAAGCCTGGACAAAATCGTTCAATTCCTGACTCAGGACGATGCAGCCGTGAAAGCGAAGGTCGAAGGCTGGCAAAAGCCCATCGAGCAGGTTGCCGAGTCCCTTGAAAAGGTGGTCCGAAACATCGACCGACGCTGGCAGGAACAGACGTGGCAACACCATCTCGCCTTTGGACTAGGCGGAATGGCAACCGGAGCCCTTTTGACGTTATGCGTGTTCTTGCATTGATTAACGCATTGCTCAGCGCCGCCATATCAGTCGGTATCGCCTTGGAAGGTTGGAGCGTAGTGGCCTCGGCCGTTTTTGGACTAATCGCCGGCGCCTTGACCGTGATTTCGTTTTGGACCAAGACCAGACCAGCTAATGAGGTGTTGCAGCTTGGCGGGATCAGTTGGAACGAAGAAGACTTTTGTCGTGGCTGGGAGATCGATGGACGTACCGGTTCAGGCAAGACCGCAAGCGGTGTCGTTCCCATTATCTATCAGTTAAAGAAGAACCGCCCCGACGTAGGTATCTTGGCTCTCGATACGAAAGGCGATCTTAGCGAACCGCTGGCGCGTATCGCCGAATCGGTCGGATGCCGCAACCAATTAGTACAACTGGAGGTTCGACCAGATACCGCACCACCCGGATGGAAGCCAGCCGTCACCATGAACTTTTTGGCCGATACCTCAGTCCCCTATTCGAGCTACGCCAAAATTCTCGTTGATGTCGCGACAGCGGCGGGCCAAAAGGGCGGGCAGGCTTTCTTCAAAGTGTCGTCGCAAACAGCGATCCAAAATAGTTTTCTGGCCCTTGCAGCACTTCGTCAGCCGGTGACCATACCAAACTGCCTCCAGATCATTGCTGACCTACCTCGCCTTCAGGAGACGGGAAAAGCCTTGGAGAAACTGTCTGAATCGCGACAAGACATCGTTCCTCTACTCCGGTATTTCCACGAATTCATCAAGCAACCTCCCGAGCAATTAGGAGGCATCCGCTCCACAGTATTCAATTATCTTCAGCCTTTCCTGGCCCCAGACATAGCGGAAGTATTTTGCCCGGAGAAACCGACGTTTTCCCTGAGTGAAATCGACCAAGGCAAGTTGATCAGCGTCAAAATCCCGCAGAAGTACCAAGTTGAAAAAAAGTACGTTGGCCTGTTGTTAAAGGTACTCTTCTACCTTCATGCTCTTCGACGTTACGACCTTTCTTACGAAGAACGCGGCAGGAAGAACCTAATCGTCATGGTCCTCGACGAAGCTCAGGAGTCAGTTTTGGTCAGTGAGGACGGCATCTCCGATTACAACGTCGTTGATAAAATTCGCGGTGCCCGCGCTACCACGATCAATTCGACGCAATCACCGACTTCATACATCCCTCCGATGGGTGGTCGCGATAAAGCAGAAGTGTTCCTCCTGAACCTGGGAAACAAGATTTACTTCACCGCCGCTGATAAGCAGGCCTCAGAGATGATTGCTGATTCCATTGGCAAGCACAGCGTGAAGAAACGGACGTATGGACACTCTGGAGGCAAAAGCACGACAAGCTGGAAAGAGGAAGACGAACATTTGATTAAGCCGCATGTCTTGCGCGGATTGCCCAAACACACAGCGATCATAAAGCACTGCGAAAGAATGTCCCGCAAGCGACATTTACATCCGACAAGCTTTACTCAGGCGCCACGAGTCTTATAAAACCGTGCGCTTCTCAACTCGCCGATCTGGAAGACCCACTTTTTTCAACTTTTTGGTAGCGATCGGAGTAGTGATTTCATTTTGCCAAATGCGAACCACAATCCAGCCGTTCTGCCGCAGCGTTCGATTGACCAAACGATCTCTCCTTTGATTACGCTTAATTTTATTTAGCCAGTAGCTTCGATTGGATTTAGGAACGTGCCCCAAGGTGGGATGTCCATGCCAAAACACTCCGTCGACAAAGACTACAACCTTGAGTTTTGGGAAAACAAAATCTGGCTTTCCGAAGATAGGGTAATTTCGTCTCCAGCCCCGAATTCCTAACATTTTAAACAACAGCATCAACCTAAGTTCCGTCGCTTTGTTGCCGCTGCTTCGAATGCGGCTCATCACATAAGACCGGCGCTCTCGAGTGAAAACGTCAACCATGTTTGGCGGCAGTCTGAGAGCCTTTTAGCAAACCGTTTTGCCCGTCTTGAATGTATTTATTGATCGCCTCCGCAAGATGCTTCGCCAGCAAACATGGCACTCCGTTGCATATTGTTTTGAACTTTGTGGAGAGAGGAACTTCAGCGGGCATAATATAAGAGTCAGGAACGGATTGAAGACGCAATGCTTCCCGAACGGATATTCTCCGAGGCTTCCAAGGGTGAAGATGAACCTCATTGTTTCCATACCAAGCGGTCGGGCTGTAGCGAAAACGGTGTAGGCGCTTAAACGACTTCTTCGAGACGTCTCCCTCTTTGATTACTTGGAATTTTTTAGAATAAGGCTTGAAGCAATCTTTTCCGTTGGCAACCAGCTCCGGATCATTGCCTTGATCAAAGGCGTGTAGGCTGCATAGGTCTTCGGGAATATCTGCAGGTTTCGAAGGGCTACCTCTGAAAGCTGTCGAACCGGGCCAAGAATACGACAGTTTGGCATTGGGATATGTAGCTTTTGGCCAGGAAAATGTCTTTTGAAGGGCCGCCTTCAAATTCTTAGTCTTAGGCATCCAAGCGCGTAAAAGTTCTCTGCGGAAACCAACAACAAAAAGCCTTTGCCTATCTTGGGGAACGCCGTAATCCAAAGCATTTAATATGGTCTTAACGTAGACATATCCGGCATTTTCAATGCTCTTTAAGAGTGTTTCCAATTTAGTCGAATGTTTCTCGTTTGTGGAGAGATGTGGGACATTCTCGAGAACGAAGAAAGAAGGTTTTAACTTTCGCAGTTTTGAGACGTAGACGCTCGTTAGTCTTCCTGCCTTTCCATCATGGCCTGCCTGGACTCCACCGATGCTAAAATCTGTGCAAGGAGGGCCACCAATCACACCAAATAATGCCGGTTGTTCATCAGGAAATGCGCAATCCAAGATTTCTTTTACACTAAGATCCTCTATGCTTTTGTTACTCGATATTTGAACTGACGTCGCATTCTTGTCTAGCGACAAGCGCCACGATGTCATTCCGCTGGAGTAAAGTTTTGACGTTCTTTCGTCTAGTTCATTGGTAAAACAAACCTTGAAACCGGCTTGCTCAAATCCCAAATCGAAAAAGCCGCCGCCCGTGAAAAAAGAAAGTAAGTGTATGCCGCTCACGAGCCTGACTCCGGATGGGTTGAAGCATTTTCATTAAAAAAATCTGTCACAAGCGTCCTGTCCAAAAACCGATTGTACTGTTCGCAGCTTGTCTCCGGAAGTAATCCACAGCAATGGCATGCCGCCAAGTTGAGACCATTGATTCCCTGGCCTCCATTTTGACCGCTCTCGGTACAAACCGGATCAGCCGAGCACCATTTCGCATCATCCAGAAGGCCGGCAAAAATACGTGATAAATGATGAGGTTCCCCCATTCTGACCAGGCCACCCATGCTGCCTTCGCAATCTCCCGAAGCAGTATAAATCAACAATCCACCCATTGGGTAAACCGAGTGGGTGGAAACGTAGAGTCGCTCTCTAAGGGAAGCAGAACCGTACCCACATTCGAAAGTAAGACGGCGAATCAAAAGATGCGCCAAAGTGTGAAGCATCATCATTCGTAAGGATACTACGGTTGAGGTCCAACCCGCTGATCTGGCAGCATTATCAAATCGTCCCTGAAGCGCTTCGAGGTAGTGTTCAAGGCGTTTCGAAGTTTCCCATGCTTTCAGAGCTTTTTCATTGAACCGAATAAAGATGCCTTCGCCATAGACTACTGATGCAGGCAGCCACCGGTCTGCCTTTTGCAGCGGCTTGCGCTTCCACAATAAGTCTTGGTAATGAGGGCCATCGACAGGCCTTTGTGACATCAATCTAGAAAACCCATAAAAGGCCCTCGTTTCCCGAAGTCTTTCGACGAGAGAAACACAGTCGATTTTTGATCGCAACCAGTCAGGGAGGTCTTTTACCTCGGCGGGTCGAACTGAAAGATGTTCGTTGCCGTTACTCGGACTATGGGTCTTTGCCAACTGATTATATTCTGGAAGACGAAGTCCGTCGTCTTTATCCATGTCTTCGGGCAATGCCTCATCGGGGATTTCCGCTTCGCCAGAGTGAATGCTCAAAGCTAATTTAAGCAATTGCGAATCAGTATCGGCAAATAGATCAGGAAATTGCCTCTTAAGATCCTCCACAATTCTTTCGTCTGGATCACCGAGAGATTTCCGAATTCGAATGTTAGACCGAATTCGCACGTCAGCAAAGGAGTCTAAAATCGCTCTAACATCCCCGGAGAGTCCACCGGGTGGAATCCAGAGCGCGCTCGCGATTTGCGAATAATGTCCATTGGTAGAGTTGATCAGAATAGCTCGAAGCGGATTCCCGCATTTTTCTCCCTTGGCTTCTCCTAACCAAACTCTGCCCCCTTGGCAGTTAAACGAATCGCCGGACTGCCGATCTCCTTGAAGCTGTGCCTCGCCCTTGTTTCCCTTCGATAACAACATCGAACTAAGACCGCTGTAAGCTTTCTTTCCAGTTGATGGGTCAGCCAGGGAACCGCTCATTACTCCAAGGAGATTTCGCTTTTTTTTGCATTCGAGGCATTCAATAACGATGTCAGCAAGCGTACCCGAACCGCCGGCGCGATAGTGAAGTTCGCCTTGGCAAGAAGGCTGTTCTTCACGATGCACCCACTCTCGCCAAGGAAAGTCTTGTAAATGGCCGCCTTCGCAAGCGGCGGCAAAACTGATTTGCCTGAGACTTTCATTCCCGCAGCCAGGCTTTTTGCATTGGAGATTCCCATCTGAGTGAAGGCTGGCGTGCACCATGACGCTACACCTCGGGCAAATGAACCAAGTAGGAAATCTGAAGAGAGGGATCGTTAACTGTGGGGCATCTGGAATATTACTTTCCGGCCCCGGTGGTTGCCTAAAGTGGGAAACACCCAACTTATTCTCCAACCGTGGCTCGTTAACCTTTACACATTGCAGTTGAAATGGATTTGCCTCTTGTCCCATGCAATCGCAAAACCAGTAATCCAAGCCAGCGGTCACTACTGTCTTGGCTCCCTTTAGCACATGGATTGCTCCGATGCCAAAGGGCGCAATTACTTGTCCTCTCCGAAGCAAATCGTGTTGGCTCATAAGGAATCTATGGCGGAGGAAAATTCATCAGCATCGGTAGGATCATCGTACTCAACTTGCGTTACGATTACACCCTTACATTCTGCATCAACGCCGCGCATGCTGGTAGGCGTCTCCCAGGCAACCTGCCATGCTTCTTTGCACGCTACGCCATATTGGCGCATCAAAGGCTGCTCACCGTCGCCTGTAAGGTCTGAATTACTCCAAGCTAAAGGGTCGACGCTTACCCATTCATTTCGTCGACGCTTTAGAACATCCTTAAAAGTCTTTTCGGCGTGAAGAAGTGCAACATTATCTGATTTGTACTGAAACCGTAAACGATCCAAATAAACCTTGGCGAAAGATTGTAACGCCAAATCGAGCGGCGAATGAGATGCCAAGGGTCTCGGGCGTTCAATCGAGGCGTTGTCGAGCGTTTGCCTAGCCCAAGCGATGAAGACACCATGCAATGCACGCTCCAATACCGGAAGCGTGAATGGCGTGACCGAGGAAGGCTCAACCGCAGCATACAGTCTCTCGTGGTAAGCCCGGAAGTGCTCATAATGTGAAAGGTCGCGTGGCTTTTTGTTCGCGTAAATCATGATAACCAAGCCCGGCGATTCGCGTCCGACTCGACCGGTTGCTTGAATATACTGAGCCGTATTTTTCGGTTGGCCGGAAACGGCCATCAGGCCAAGCCTTGGAACGTCGACGCCGACCTCAATGATATTTGAGGCTAAGCAGGCATCAAGAGCACTGGGAACCCCTCCGTATTTGCGTTCAAGGCGCTCCAAAGCCCGCGGCACCTCGCTATTGGATAGTCGGCCCGTCAATTCGGTCACTCCGTCCTCGTAGAGGATTCGTCGCTTATCGGCAGGATGCCAGCGCGACTTGATGTCTTTTAGCCGCTCAGGAATATCTGCGCCAAACAGCGTTAAGTCGGCCCCGAGTTCGCGTAAACTATTGTAGAACACCAAGAGAGTCCACCAAGGATCTCTCTCAGGGCCATCCGGCAGACGCGCCGCAGCGCTAAGTAAGGCGGAAAAGACTCGGACGTTTACGGTGAGGCTTGATCCGTATGACCGCGCTAACAACCCAAGGTACATCCGACCCTTCTTGATTTTTCCCTCTTCATCGCGATCGTACTGCGCGAAAAACGAATCCCCAGCAGTTAGTCCCGGTGGCGGAAAAATCGCAGTATCTTTGCGAGCATACAGATCACTAATTTGTCTTGATGAAGCCCTTGTCGTCGCCGTGGCGGCCACGAGTTTTGGTTTCACTGGTCTGGGTCCTCTTCGGTCAGTGCAAAGTTCTTCGATTAAACCTTCGTACAAACCTACCATCGAACCCAAAGGACCAGTTATTAAGTGAAGCTCATCCTGAATTATCAGTCCTGGAGGCGATGTCTTGCGTGAGCCGTCTTGGGCTAGGCCGAACAACGCCCTAGCTTCCGGTTTCCAGGCGAGCATCGCAAACTTATCTACCGTGCCGATTACAAGTGATGGAGGACGTTCGTAAATTTCCTGATCAACAACCGAAACAGGCAACCGCGTATGAAATCGGCAGGAAGGGTCAGGGCAATGGATGCGTGCAGTTCGCGCGGGACCTTTTCCCTCTACTGTAACGCCGTCGCATACATAATAGCCCGACCCAGGCTCATTATCTCGGCCTCTTGAAAAATATCGCTTCCTTGGCCCCATTGTTGAGGCACACCAAGGGCATCTTAGGAGAACGTGAGCGTAATCTTCATTCCCATTTTGCTTAGTAGCTTCAAGGGACCTAACGGAATCCTCACGAGTATTCGGAGTAGTACTCCCGCCTACCCATATTCCAATGGAAAAAGGAATAGTCCCTAAAAGCTCTTCTTCCTCCGAGCGGATCGATTCCATTGCACACATGAGCCCAGAAGCTCGCTGGAATTGCTGCGAAGTTAGTAATCGAAGCGTGTACCGCATCAAAACTGTCGTCCCTTCGTCGGATTGATCGAGCAAACGCCTAGCGAAAAGAGCAAAAGCAGAAGCTCCCAAATAAGCCTCAGTTTTGCCACCACCAGTCGGAAACCAAATTAGGTCGGCAATTTCACGGTCAGGAGAGTGTCCATCCCAAAGCGCTGGAATACTCATCAGCAAGAACGCAATTTGGAAAGGGCGCCAAGAGCGCTTTCCCGCTTCAGGCAAATTCATTGACGGCGAGGAAGCCTCCTTCTCCCAAACGAGGCGCTTGTCCTTCCGATCATACCGAATAGGGCGCAAGGGGCTTCGACCCGCAAGTTGCTGCAAAAGAATAGCCCGATTCGTTAATTTGAAGGCTAGAGCAACATCAGAGTCACTTTCCAAAAGTGAAATTGCCGACGCCATTCGTTCCGCAGCAACCCGGCAAGCAGTCAAATGCCTAATACCTGCCGCCCGATGATAAGTTGCCAGGCCATTTATCTCGCCTGCCCTCTCTTCGATCCAATTCCGATACAGAGAAATTAGCCGCTTTAATGAATCGAGTGCGTTGTTCTCACCTTCGGCCAAAGGCAACATGGGAATCTCTAAGGCCCTCCCCGTTGTAGGATCGATAAGATTTGGCGTAATGGGAGGCAGTTCATAAACAGGTATGGGTTCCGCAATAATCGCGGATGCAAAGTCCAGCTTTTCACCTGCTACCCAATCCCCTGCGCAGCCGTGTCCTACTGCAAACACATGGGAATCTCGGTATAAAAGCGAGAGCGACTGCTCTTCTTCATCGCGCGAAATCGATCCATCGCTGGGCAGAGGTTTAAAAAACGAGACACTGTTTAAAGTGTTCGCAACGACAAACCGACTTTGAAAGAGGGTCGCCTTTTCCTCGTCTCGCCCCGAGCATTTTGTGCGATTAACCAGCGTAATTGTAATTCGACGCAACGCGTCCGGGGCCCCGGCAGAATTTGGTTGGTCCCGGGAAAGAATTTCTAAGCTAAGGTCAATCGGCAATAAGGGTTTGGTTTCCGACCAAACTAGCGGAACAGGGTGCTTAACCGCTCTTTTTGTAGTCAGTAAGTCCGAAAGCTCGATCTCCACTTCACCTACAACTGGAACTCGTACCCACCAGTTATGTTCCCCACCGCCGGGTTCCCCATCTTTTTTTGCCACCCTAATTTTCTCAAATTTTTGATACCGTCCTCCTTCAACCCGAACCTTGAGTTTACCTCCGACCGAACAATCGGCGCTAAACGTGATGCCCATGCTGCGAGGACGGCGGATGCGTGCTAGTTTCAGGCCATCGAGTTCCTCTTCCTCGGTAACTGGAAGGTCATCTTTGACCTCTGGAATAGAGCCAAGTTTTTGTGCAGCTTTTGCCAAACCCGAGGCCAATTTTCGTTCAGAAGCGGGAGGAGCTTCAGGTAAATCATTGGATGACTTTTGAACTCCCAATGAAACCTCTTCAAGAACTGCATCGGGAGCAGGCTGATCTTCCGCCTCACCCACCGCCTCTTCGGCGTCATCGTCTGGGTACAATAAACCAACACCATACTTTTTCGAGGGGCTTTCATCTTTCAAAATTTCTTCCCCTGTATCGAGATCGACGTATCTCCGGTTGTATTCATCCCACGATGCAAATATCTGGCTGGGGGAAACCGAAATTTTCGACGCCTCGCAATAAAGGTCGTTTTTCCAGCCGTCAAACCGACCTCCTGGACCGAATACTTCCCCCGCTAAAGCCGCAGCCATCCACTCGCGATTTCCAAGGTGCGGATTGGTAGGTAGTGTCATGATAGAAGAGCCCTTATCTCACTTTGAATAGATGAATGCGCCAATACGTAAAGCCTGTGCAATGCTCTTGAGGCGCCGATATAAAACAAGTCGCTTCGCAAATCTGAACTAAGGGAGTCAACGTCCGTCAGAATGATGGCGGCAGCCTCCAAGCCTTTGAAGGAATGAATTGTTGAAAAGCAGGTTCCGCTTTTGCCACCACTGTATTCAGTCAAGCTCGCTTTCCATGGCTGAATCGCCGTTAGCTTGGAAGAAATCGATTGATCGGATTTGGGTGAAAGAATCACAATATCGTCCCGGCTAAATCCATCAGCCAATAGAGTAGTAATACAATTTTTTAGATGTAGCGTTTGCGAGGGATCGTCGTGGTAAAATAGAATTTCAGGATCTTTTTGGCGGTCCAAGCGAAGCGTTGCTGAATACGGAGGCACTAATTTTCCCATTTGCACCACGTACTGCGAAATCTCTTTTGTATTCCTGCAATTGATGTCGAGCTTGAGAGTTGCGAATCCATTTCCACCATACTGTCGCTTAAAATCTTCGACGGAAACGGACTGTTGAGCAAAAATATCTTGTCGCTCAAAGTCACCAAAGAACTTCCACTTTCCGCCTCTTAGTCCTCCCTTAAGAAGTAAATCGAAAACGTCGAGATATGATTTTAAAAACAGGTCTTGAGCTTCATCCAACACTAGCGTGTCGAGGAACCCTGCAGACTGCCCCGACAGCATCAAAACATTCGAAACCTCTGAGGGAAGTTCAGATGTCCAAAATGCGGATGAAGCCTTTTGGGTTGTTGAAGGGCGCAAACCGGAAACTCCCAGCATCCATTTATGAAAATTGGTCAATTTTACGCCAGGGATAACCCTCGAGCAGCGTGATTCCAAACTCTCTGCCAAGTGCCGATTAAAACAAAACAACGCCAACGACGAAGTCTCCTTTACCAAGCCTTCTCTTCTAAGCGATTCAACAGCCAAGCACGTCTTTCCAGTTCCAGCCGGCCCCTTCACAATCATTCGATCGTTTTCGCTCAAGCTGTCTAAAACTCTGAATTGCTGCTCAGTGCAGCGGATCAAATCTTCCTCCAAAGTCCGACGACTAAAGTGGGGATTCACCATGATCTCAAATCGAGGGCGAAGACGTTCGGCGAGCTTTTCGAGTAGCGCCGCACTTGGAGAGGAACGAGACCAAGAAAGATTGAGCGACTGGTAGTGCCTCTTAGCCGCACTAAGGGACGATTTGATACAGGCTACGATGGTGTTAGCGCCAAGCTTCTGTCGGTCGATGACTTGCCACGGATGCCATTCCGGCGATTTTGTATTAAAGGGAACCGCAGTAAAAGCGACCAAGGATGTAAATGGCACTGATCTGAAAGTGCCAGGGGCATCATCCAGATATTTTATAATTGAATGAAGAGCCATAGATGCCTGTTTAAATGGCCCGCGACTTTCCGGCAGGGATGATGTTCCCAGCCACCATCCGTCGTGATCAAACTTCACATATTCGTGCGATTTGACCTCGATAACAACGGCACCTTCGTTAGGAATTAGGATCACGAAATCAGCTTCGCCTTGCACTTGTTTGACATGCTTCGCAAGATCCAAGCTATGGAGTACGATCCATCCTTTGGCGCTCGGGTCGTCCCGAAGGTCGCAAAATAGACTCCTCTCCCCAGGAGGAGCATCCGGCGAAATAAACCTGGGAATCATTCGTGCGCCACTCATTCTGAATCCTGTTCTAAGTCGACCACATGGTTGATTGCACTTTGGGAAACCAAGCAAGGCTCAGGATCAATTGCTTCGATTAAAAAAACCGTCTTTGAAGGTCCGCCTTGTTCTGCTCGGAATCTGAGAAACCCTTGCGAGTAAAGCTGGTTTACTGACTTGCCTTTTAGGGCTTTGAGAAGATTCGACTGTAAGGCCAATCCCGCTTTACGGTGCGCTGTCCGAATCTGTTCAACACAGTCGACGAAATCAGCAACCTGACTCGACAATCCAACGCATCGAAGCAGATTCGCGAAATCGACCATTAAGTCGGAAGGTGCGATATTAAATGGCCCCATCCAATTTCGAACATTGCCTGAGTTTGCTCGCTTACAGCCAGCATCCCTCAAAACTTTGCAGGCCTTTTGCAAACCTTCCACGTCGACCAATTTTTGTAATTCTTCTTTCCACTGAACTTGCATTTTCCGCAGTTTTGTCGCGACATACCCCAAAATTAAGTCGGCGTAAGGCCGAATCATGTCCCCAGCTCCATCAGTCGTGACAACGATTGCATCCCCAATTTCCAACTTTTCCACTTTCATCCAGTGGATTGAATCACATTCGACACCGCCGTCCCTTCGCTTGGCAATAACTTGGTAGACGCTTCCGTTCGCGTCCAAATGGATACCTTTGTGACCGCCGAGCACGACGCGAATAGCTTTAATGTTTTCGCGCTCGCCCTTTGGTACGCTCAGCTCTGGAAGCCAAGGGCTTGTTTTCCGCTGAAAAGTTGGCGGAGGCGGAATGTGGATAGATTCAAGCGTATCCCCTGCATCGACCTTCGGGTCGCCAGTAACACTGGCATGGAGCTTCTTTCGTTCGCTTAGGAGCCCACTGCTAACCTCTCCCGTTGAGAGATGTTCAAACTGAAGAAAATGAAGGTCCGGAGCAGTCGGAGCCTGGAACAAACAGCTTTCTCCTCGGTATTGGAACACTATTGGCGGTCCAAAAAAAATCATGAGGTCGACAGGCTGGTTGATACTTACCGCCTTTGGAGAAACCAACGTCACTGCGCCTCCAAAAGAGTCGATTTGTAGAAGATCAGAGACGGCCTGGTTAAAAGTGGAATGCCGATGGACAACTAGGGCAGTCTTGCCATCAGTTATATTCTCTTTGAGAAGATCGAGCGCATATTGCGCGACTGGATGAGTCGTCTCGGTTTTCACCGCTAAGTAGGCCTCGACCAGCGAATCCAGCGCAAACTGTAAGTCAACAGTCAAAGTGGCTTTTCTCATTTTGATCTGAGGTTTCAACTCTTCCATTAAAGATTGGAGAGAGGCACAAATCAGTGAAGGTGCTATTGGCGACTCCGAGAGCATCCGATTCGCCCTTCTCATGGTGATCAAAAGTTGCTCCCAGGGCGGGTCAACTATCTTGGAGTCTCGAAGCTCCATCGCGTACATCCGAATCGCTTCGTCAAAGAGCGCGATCGTGCTGCTCTTGATACGGCGAACTATGATCCCGTTTTCGAGAACCGCAGCAGCGCATTCATGGTATCGGGAAATCTCGCTGAAGTTCATGTGCTAGTGCTCAAAACTAAGTGAATCGATAGAGTCGCAAGCCGCCGGGAGATCAATTGCACTACCTTTGCGAACTGCAAAGGCCTCAAAAACAGCGTCGCTAGCCGGGGTGAATGACGACGCATTTCGCCCTAACAGGACTATCCTATTGGATTTTACAGTTTGTGTCAGAAAATCTGGTAAATTTCTATCAGCTTCGGCGATGACCGGAGTGTGCTCGTCGAATTGGGCTTTTTCGGGGGAAGAGACAACTTGGATTAGTGAGCCCGTCACATATTGGGACATCATGCTTGGCCGCAAATACTCATGGAGTTTCGCGGGATTTGCGCTCGTTAACTGCGTAAGGCCAAGTTCCATTTCAGTCAACATTCGGGACTTTCCTCCGACAATGGACGTGACGTATCTGTTAGAAGAAATAAGCCTATCAGCACTCGCTGGTCCGAATAGTTTTGCAAGTTTGTCGTACGAATCAACCGACGCATCATCATTGGCGCTCTGATGGACGGAACGCCGTCGTGAAAGATTGATCTCTTTTGAAAGAGGCCTGACAGAATCCCATTTCTCCTTTGGCAAGAGAACCCTTGAGTGCGTTGTTTTGGGTGGATTGTATCTAATCCTGTCAGCAAGAGACCATTCGGAGATATCAGGTTCTTCTACCTCCTGAACTAGAATTCTTAGAGCTGGAGGATTTTTAAACACGGCCTCCAGCTTTCCAACTTTTTTAGCATCCTTGTCGTCGAAGCGCACATTACGCCCAACGAACAATTCCCATCGCTCTGCCGCATCTAATTCGGGCACTCCTTTGATATCACCTGTAAGCACACCCAAACTCAAAAGAGCCGCTCCGTAGTCAACGCGGGGCATGGAGAGCGCAACCGTAATCTTTGTCGCTGATTCTCTTGAATGGGAACCAAACCAAGCCCCTACTTGGATCAAGTATCCAGCCCATCCAGGCAGCGGCGAGCCCGCCTGCTCTTCCAATCCAAATAGTGCTGATGGTTGATGGTTCAAGCTGAGCGCTTTTGTGCGCAAAATTGAACAATAAGGTTTTATTAAGACCGATAAAGCTATTTCGGGCAAAAAGCCAGACTTCCAGTCGCCACCAAAGATCCTGTCACGGTTATCGCCGCTTTCACTCGGCAAGCACTTGGTTTGCAATTAGCTCTTGAGTGAAACGATCAACCGCATTTCTCATGGGACGCGCTCCCAATGTGCGGTGATAGCCGTCACGCACCAAGTTCTCGACCATGGAGTCGTTAATTTCTATTTCGAACCCAAGCTGCCTAAGCCTGTCAATCTCACGTCCTATCATAAGTTCGCAAATTTCCCGCTGTATGGAGTAAGGAAGACGATTGAAGACCATTTTTTCATTGATGCGGGCGACCAGTTCAGGGCGGAGAACTTGGTCCACGCGTCTCAACACCGTCCGCTCGATGGTAGCGAAAGCCGAGCTTTCCATACGCATCGCTTCCGCCGCTCCGATATTCGAGGTGAAGACAACGTAGTAGTTGTTCAGGTTACGGGTTTCACCATTGGCTAGGGTGATGCGCCCCGCGTCGAGGATTTGCAGGAACAAATCCAACACGAGCGGATGCGCTTTTTCCATTTCGTCGAAAAGGAGCGTGCCTCGGTTGTTCTTATCGAGCGCGCGCCCGAGCATTCCCGTATCCGTCGACGAGCTGCCCAACAGCAGGCCGACCGAGGACTGGTTTTGGAACTCCGACATATCGAAGCGGTGAAGATGATCCGCGCCGCAGAGATAGTCGGTGAAGGCAATGGTGATCTCGGTTTTGCCCACACCGGTGGGGCCGACGAACAGGAAGGAGCCTTTGGGCCGGGACGGATGCGCCAGCTTCAGTTCCCCTCGCCGTAGCACGGAACAAATACGAGGGAGGACATGGTCCTGGCCTTTGATGTTGGATTTGAGGTGATGCTCCAGGTTGCGGAGCTGGTTGAGAAAATCAGAAGTAAACGTGTTCATAAGGGCGGAACATACGCCGTGAAAACGCCTCTTTTCAAAACTTAAAGCGTCTCAAAAGCACTACTCTGGAAAACTCCGTCTAACTCTCCCACTGCTCTGTAACGGAGGTTTCTCAAGTCGTGGCTCAATCATGCCATGACAAATTCTCTGACTTCCATTGGGGGCCTTAAGGCCAAATCACTCGTCGGTTTAAACATCCTCGCCCAGGCGACTGGCGGCGACTCCACGGCGCAACTGAAACAAGGTTTCAGTACTGCGATAGGAATCCTCTTCATGTTCGGATTCTTCTGGGGCGTCATCAAAATCTGGTCGGGCGCGAACGCTATCAGCAAGGGAGACGCGGACGGCAAGATGGGCATCGTCGCCGGCATCATCATCGCCGGGGCCGCCGCCATCATGGGCGCTCTCTTCGCCATCTTCAATCTGAGCGGGGCGACGCTGACTCCCTCGTTCTAACCCTGTGGCACCGTCCCGAGCACTCACCGCTTATGTCCATGAACGAACTACGACTATCTGACACCAACGCCGCGGATGATTCCGCCGGATCGGTTTGGGGACTCGACGGCAACCTTTTTATGCCCGTCGTCGCCTCAGCCGCTCTTTCCATCGGGGTGATCCTGATTCTCTTCAGTTTCTTTCACGTCGTCTGGTGGTTGAGCTTTCCTCTCGGGGCGGTGCCCTTCGCGGGAACCCTCACCTACGTCCTGCTTTTGAAGCAGGGCAAACCACCCGGTTACGACCGGGATTTGTTTGAACTCTGGATCACCGGCCAAGGCTTTTCCTTCAACGCCGGAGACCAACAGAACGCGAGAAAACGGAAATGAAACGACACGACAAGGCACCCAACGGTCACTTCGCCGAGGGATTGATTCTCTACGGCAACCTCGAAACCGGAGCAATGGCCAGCCAGGGCTTCCTCCTTGAACCACCCGATCTTCAGCACGCCTCCATCGGCCTGCAAAACGACTTCCAGGACAAGCTCCGCATCTTTCTGGCCACGCTCGGTCCGAAGCAGCGGGCGCAACTCCAGTGGACTTGCAACTCCGATTATCAGAAGGAGCTGATCCGGTATCACCAGCAAACCGGCAAGGTCACGGATGAATATGTCCGCAACGTCCGGCAGGAGCGGTTCTCCCGCTACTGGCAGCGCATGGTTGACCGCACGCTTCGCCGAGAACAGTTGGTTCTCTTCATTTCTCAGGACATCGAGACCAACGCCAACTTTGTCCAAAGCAAGGTCGGTTTGCTCGACTACTACTACAAGACTCTCAATCAGCTTCGCTCAGGTTTCGACGAACTCGGTACGACTCTGACGACGATCTTTGGCGCGGGAACAACCGTTCGCGCCATGTCCGACTTGGAGCATTTCGCGTACTACAAACGGTTCCTTAATCCCTCGCTAGCCGACCGACTTGAAGTTGATTTCAACAGTCTCTATCGCGAGGAACTGTCGATCCAGGAACTTTGCTGGGATAGCGATGGCGTCGGCGCTTCCGATAAGGCCGGATTTTACCTCGACGGTCATTTCCATTCCCTCTTCACGGTCAAGCGATGGCCGCAGAAGACTTATCCCGGCATTGTCCACCGCCTCACTGCACTTCCTTTCCTCGACTACCAAATCACGGTCAACCTGGAACCCATCCCGGTACGCGAGGAAATTTCCCGAGAGGAAAAAGCCATCGACCGCCTGCGCGGTGATTACGAGGCCGAGCGTAAACATTCCATGTCGGTCGCTCTCCGCAAGAAGGAACGGAAGATCGATTCCTTGGCTCAGGGATTTTCCTTCCCGTTCTATGTCGAGTATTTCATCCGCGTTTGGGACCGAACCGAAACGGGTCTCCACTCCAAATGCGCCGCGATCAAGAACGCGGTGAACCAGATGAACGGAGCGCAGGTTTATGAGACCGCGCTCCCTACCACCGCCAAGAAACTCTTCTTCTCAACTTGGCCCGGATGGACCGGCAGCAGTTACCGGCACCGGGATCTGTACGCCGAGGACCGCTACCTGGCCGATCTTCTGCCCTTCTCCTCAACCTTCACGGCTCATCTTGCCGAGGCCGAGGCAATCTACGATGGAACCAACGGCAACCTTGCCGGTGTCCGCACCTTTATCGGAGGAACGCCCCAGCACTCCGTTCTCATCGGTATGACTGGCGCTGGCAAATCATTCGCCATGGACGACCTGCTGACCCAGACCCAGGCCGGTTACGACTACACCGTCATCATCGAGGAAGGTCTCTCCTACAAGAAGTTCACCGAGAGTTTGGGTGGCACGCCGATCCTGATTCATCCCGACGGCCAGTTGACCCTCAACTATCTGGATACCCAGGGACTTCCCCTAAATCAACTTCAGATCGCCAGCGCCGTCGCTCTCGTCTCGAAGATGATCGGAGAATCGACCGACCCGGAGAAGCAGCAGCTTCGCCAGGCGCAGATTGGGCAATACATCCAGCAGCTCTATTCCGACACGTTTTCGGAATGGTCAGGTAAGCACCACAACCGGCTTCCCGGTCTGCAACGTCTCGCCTGTGCTGTTTACAAATGGCGTCAGGAGAAGATGGGACTCGGTTCCACCTTCCTTGAGGCGTTCGCGGAACTCCGCGACCGGATGGAAGCGACCGATGGTGAAGCCTTGGATTTTCATGCCTCGATTTCCGAAGGCCAGATCACCCAATTCCTGAAGGAGCCTCAAACCGAGCGGTTCCTCATGCAGACGGCCTACAGCGCCTTTACCCCCGAAGAATATCCGACTCATTCGGCCTTGCTCGATTTGATGTTCTTTTCTCGATTGCCCGAGCATCGAAAGGAGGAGATCGACCAGATTGCCACCCTGCTTACCGCCTGGACGGCCTCCGGCCAGTACGGAAAACTCTTCGACGGCACGACCAATATCTCGCTCACCGGGAAGATTGCTCACTTCGAGCTGGGTTACATCCCCGAACAGGCGGTCGAGTTGAAGACCGCCGCCGGCCTGCTGATTTCGGGATTTACCCGACAGCACATCATCACCCTTCCGCGGCACCTCTGGAAACGGATC
>Ga0105240_10002604_pt1 | contig 28864 bp, 26 predicted proteins | sample KBSC54metaG_FD_80426 | JGI IMG/M metagenome (GOLD analysis project Ga0105240, IMG submission 80426) | Corn rhizosphere microbial communities from Kellogg Biological Station, Michigan, USA - KBS C5-4 metaG | ecosystem: Host-associated > Plants > Roots > Rhizosphere > Soil | place: Michigan, USA... | reverse complement strand
GATCGCCACCAACATGGCGGGCCGCGGCACTGACATCGTTCTGGGCGGCAATGTCGAGAAGGCCGTCGAGGCTGTGGAAGCCGACGAGACGCTGGACGTCGCGGCCAAGGAACAGAAGATCGCCGAGCTGCGCGCGCAATGGCAGACGGACCACGAATTCGTGGTGGCGCAAGGGGGCTTGCGCATCATCGCGACCGAACGGCATGAAAGCCGCCGCATCGACAACCAGCTGCGCGGCCGCTCGGGCCGCCAGGGCGACCCGGGCTCCTCGCGCTTCTACCTGAGCCTGGACGATCCGCTGATGCGCATCTTTGCCGGCGAGCGCGTCAAGGCGATCATGGAGCGCCTGAAGATGCCCGATGGCGAAGCGATCGAAGCGGGCATCGTCACGCGCAGCATCGAAAGCGCGCAGCGCAAGGTCGAGGCGCGCAACTTCGACATCCGCAAGCAATTGCTCGAGTACGACGACGTTGCCAACGACCAGCGCAAGGTGATCTATCAGCAGCGCAACGACATTCTCGATGCGAGTGACCTCTCGGCGCAGATCGCGTCGCTGCGCGATGGCTGCTTCACCGATCTCACGCACCAATACGTGCCGCCCGAATCGGTGGAGGAGCAGTGGGATATACCGGCCCTCGAAGCGGCGCTCGCCAACGATTGGGGCATCCAGCTTTCGCTGCAGCAGCAAGTGCAGGCGGCCAGCAGCATCACCGACGAGGACATCCTGGAGATCGTGCTGAAAGCAGCGAACGAAGCGTTCGAAGCCAAGGTGCAGCAAATCGGGCCCGAAAACTTCACCCAGTTCGAACGAATCGTGCTGCTGCAAAGCATTGACACGCACTGGCGTGAACACCTGTCCGCGCTCGATTACCTGCGCCAAGGCATCCATCTGCGCGGCTATGCGCAAAAGCAGCCGAAGCAGGAGTACAAGCGCGAGGCCTTCGAGCTGTTCGGTCAGTTGCTCGATTCGGTGAAGAATGAAGTGACGCGCGTGCTCATGACGGTGCAGGTGCAGTCGGGCGAGCAGTTGGAACAGGCCGCCGAAGACATGGAAGTGGCCGCCGAACGTATTGCCAACGTCACGTATACCGCTCCCGATGAAACGGGCGGAGTCCAGACGCTGCTTGACCAAAGCACGGCTCGCGCGCAGCCTTCCCCGCTTGCGATGGCGATGGCGCCGGCGCTTGCCACGGGTGAAGTGCCTCGGGTGGGCCGCAACGAGCCTTGTCCCTGCGGCAGCGGCAAGAAGTACAAGCATTGCCACGGAAAACTCGCCTGATCGGCATCAACACGGCGGAATCCGACCGAACGGTAACCGAGAGTAACAATACCTGTCAGGATTGACAGGGGGCTGGCGCTGATACTTCCTGAGTCCTCATCCAATGGGGAACTCACAGAGGAGTTTCTTCATGGAAGTACCGGCATGCGTGTCCAGCCCCACTCCCGCGCCTGCAAGAGCTGCGTTGTCGCACTCACTCAGGCAGCGGATCACCAGAGAATTCCGATCCCGCTGGGAAAATGAATGGGGCGGCAAGTTCGTCACGCACGGCATCGCTCCGGGGTCGAATGCGGTTCGCCTCGACGGCAATGACTATCTCGGCGTGACCGGCCACCCGAAAGTGGTGGAGGCGCAGCTGCGTGCTTTGCGCACCGGCCAGGAGTTTGTCATCCAGTCGGGTGTGTTCCAGCTTCACGGCAGTCCCTCGTCGCAGTTCGAACAAGCCCTGGCGTCATGGCTCGGCAAGGATGATGGGCTGTTGTGCCAGTCGGGTTATGCCGCCAACCTGGGCCTGCTGCAAGTCATCGCGGATCCGCACACGCCGGTGTTTCTGGACAGCCTCGCGCACATGTCCCTGTGGGAGGGCGTCAGGGCGGCGGGTGCGCCGGCGCATGCGTTTCGGCACAACGATCCCGAACACCTGTTGAAAATGGTGAAGCGCCACGGCGCCGGGCTGGTCGTCGTGGATTCGGTCTACAGCACGACGGGCGCGGTGGCCCGGCTGCCCGAACTCGTCGCAATCGCGGAGCAGCACGACTGCATGATGTTGGTGGATGAGTCGCATTCGCTGGGTACGCACGGACCCGGCGGCAAGGGCCTGTGCGCAGCGCTGGGCCTCACCGACAGGGTGCAATTCATCACGGCAAGCCTGGCGAAAGCCTTCGCGGGCCGCGCCGGGTTTTTCACCATGCCTGCGGAATTGCGCGCCTACCTCATGTGCCACAGCTATCCCAGCATCTTCAGCTCATGCCTGCTGCCGCACGAAGTTGCCGGCCTGTCGGCGACCCTGGAAGTCATCAAAGGCGCGGACCGCCAGCGCGAGCAGCTTCACGCCAACACACGTCGTGTGCGCGCGGCATTCGAAGAGATGGGCTATCCCATCCATCAAGGCACGGAGCAGATCATTTCACTGGAGGCCGGCACGGAAGTCGATACGCTCGCCTTGCGCGATCGGCTGGAATCGAATGGGGTCTTCGGCGCGGTGTTCTGCGCTCCCGCGACGAGCCGCAACCGTGCGATGGTTCGCTTGACGCTCAATGCGGCGCTGACCGACGCCGAGATGACGCACGTCGAAACAGTCGCGCGCGCAGCAGCGCCGCATGTCAAGCCGTGGGAGTGGCCGATCGCGCGGCGGCTGCGCACTCCAGCCTAGTCGCGCACGTGCCGTTTTTCCTGCCTCGCGAGCCAGTTGCTGTAGCTGTTGGCCTGCCCCGGACACAAGGGCGACTCCACTGCGAATTGCGCGCCAACCAAGGCGCTGTCCTCGCCGATCGGAAAAGCGGACGTCAGCTGCACAGCGCCATCGCGGCCGAGCGCCTGCCTCAGTTCCAGGTCGGCCAGCTTGCGTCCTTGCCGGATGTCTTGCACGTTCGACGGCGACACGCCTTCGAGTTCGGCCAGTTCCGCCAGCGCCTTGAGCCCCTCCGGTGTTTCCAGCTGCAGCCAGCTCACATTCCCGGAGGCATCCATGCCCAGCACGCCAAACGGATCGCCGATGACCACGTGCTCCGCCCAGCGGTTCGCGGCGAAGCTGGCGAGGTCTCGCCCGACCGAAGGCGAGCGCAGCAGCGCGTTCTGCTCGGGGCTCAAGGTAGCGCGCCAGGTCTGCGCGTGGCGGGCGTTCGGCGTGTGCAGCAGGTGCTCGACCGCCTCGATCAGGCGGCGCGAAATGTCCGGTGTCTGCTTGGCGATGAACTGGTCGATCAAGCCGCGGTTGAACGCGCGAACGGCAACCTGCTCGTCGGCCTGGCCCGTCAGCAGCACGCGCGACCCAGGCCAGTCGACCAGTTCGGCCAGCGCCTGCAAGCCGTCCATTCCAGGCATGGAAAAGTCGATCACGCAGACGCGCGTGAGCGCGAATCGCTCGGTGTACTTGGACCAGTAGCCCAGGATCTGCGGAATCAACGGCTTGCCGTTACGCCAGTTCTCAACCAGCTGCTGCTGGTTCCACGCATCGGCTTCCCAGAAGGGCGGCTCCTGCTGCAGGTAATTGATGCACTCGAGCGGACGCAGGAAAAGCTCCACGTGCCATTGTCGCGGCAGCACCAGCGCCAGCATCTCCAGGTAATCAGGATCGTCGTCGAGAAACACAACCGCTCCCGGGCGATGGAACAAGGGGAAGCTCATGGTCTGTGGCCCGTTTGGAGTAATGAATGTGCGGTCATCTTGTCAGCCCAGCAGGGGCAGCTCAATGGTGAAGGAAGCGCCCTGCATCAGGTTGGAGGCCACGCGAATGGTGCCGTTCGCCGCATGAATCGCCCGTTGGCAGAAAGCAAGCCCCAGGCCGTGACCGGTGCCGCGGTCGCTGGAAAAGAAGGGCTCGAAGATCCGCGCCTGCAGGTCGGGATCCATCCCGACACCGCGATCGGCGACGACGATGCGGCCGCGCCGGGCGGTCACGCCCACCTCGATCAGCACGTCTCCGGGCTGGCTTGCGCTCTTCGAGGCCGCGAGCGAGCGCAAGGCATTCTTGATCAGGTTGTCGATGACCTGCAGGAACAGCGGATGCGAGCCCTGGAACATGAAGTCCCCATGGATGTTGACTGTCACGCTCTGGCGCTCCCGCGTGCTGCGATAAGGGTAGTGCGCGACGGCTTCGCGCACCACGGTGGCGGCGCTCACGGCTTCCCTGTGGCGCGGCAATCGCATCAGCCGGGCGTTGGCGATCTGGGTGTCGATCTGGTGATTCATGTTGCGCACCAGCGTGTGCAGCCGGGCCGCCAATTTGTCCAGCGTGTCCGAAGTGGGGCCCTCGGTGCGCGAAGCTTCGCCACGCACCGCATCGCCGATCAGGGACATCGTGGCCAATGGCGTGCGCAACTCGTGCGCCATGATGCCCATCGTGCCCAACGTATAGTCCAGCTGCTCCCGGCGCAGGTTGGACGACGAAATGCCGAGCACCAGCGCCATGAACCAGCAGAAGGCGATGATCACGATGTTGGTCGCCAGCTGCTGTCCCGGCAAGCCCGGCGTCTCGGGTCCCACGGCGCGAAACAGCAGCCAGGCCACCAGTACGCCCGTGACGCTTCCGATCGAGGCGATGCGCCAGTCGGTCAGGTGGTAATAGATCAGGAACATCGCCCCGAAGCTGGCCAGCCAGACGGTGTTGCCGTTGTTGCAGAAATACATCCACGAGAAGAACCAGGGCAGCGTGATCCAGAAGATCGCCGTGAAGACCACTGCCGCGGATTTGGTGGGCGGCCTGGCCGTGATGCTGGGAAAGACCAGCAAGCTCACTCCCAGGGCACTGGTCAGCAGCCGCAGCCACAGGTTTTCGTAAGGCTGCGGCAACAGCTTGGCCCAGATCCAATAAAAAAGCGGGTGCCCGAAGGCGGTCGACAGTCCCAGTGCACGGATGCGCCAGCGCGAAGGGTGCAGGATCGGCTCGAGCAGCGGCCGCACCACCTCGTTGGATGCCCATGACGCCAGCAGCTGCGCGCCGCTGTCGTACAGCGCACGTATCGAAGGCAAATGACTCCTCCGTTCCAAACGCTCCCCGGCTGTTGTGAACATGAATGATGCTATTGTCTCAGCCCATCCAGAGAACAACACAGAAGTCCATGCCAGTACCTGTTAACTTTGACAGTGTGAGCCTGGACGGGCTCCTCAGCGACTGGGTTGGTGCTCTGCGCGAATTTTCGGTCGAAGCGATCGCCGTGTTGGGGCCCGACCCCTTCGGCAGCAGCGAAGACCGGCAGGTGGTGGCGGTGCATCCGCCCATCGTTGCGGAGGCGGCCCAGGCGTTGGCCGAAAGCCGCGATTTCGGTGCTCCCTGGCGCGACTCCGACGCCCCCCTTGTCGCCTGGCAATACATCGCGAAATCCGATCACCTCAGTGCCAGCCGGTGGCGCCTGCTTTGGTTGGCTCACGGCTTCCAGACCGTCGTACGGGTGGAGTTCTCGCTGCCGGCGGGACGCGCGTTCGAATGCTTCATGTTCAGTCCGCGCGAACTGACCGATCGCGCCGAGGCGGCGTCGCTGGTGTGGTCGGCGATGAACATCTGGCCGCTGGTCAAGCGGGGCATCGCCATTGCGCGCTCCACCTTGAGCCCGCGCGAACGCGAATGCCTGGTGCTGGCATTCAATGGCCGCACGGCGCGCGAGACATCGCAGCAATTGCATTGCACCGAGCGCACCGTCAACTACCATCTGGCGAACGCGATGGCCAAGCTGAAGGTGGATAACAAGCTCGCCGCCATCCAGCGGGCCTGCTGGCTGGGCGCAATCTGAACTGGGACCCGCCGCAAGGGTTTATATTGCAGCTCAGCTCTCCCGATTGCCCATGCAGGATCCCGATCGCACCGCGTCGCTGATGACACCGGCCAAGCTCGCCCAGGTGAAGCCCACTGCTCCACCAACGCCCGCGGCTTGGCTGGACCAGATGGCCCTGGATGCCGGTCACGCGCACGTTCGCCGCATCGCCGATCTACATGAAAATTTGCGCTTGCAAGGCGAAGGCCCGGGATGCGCCTCGCTACTGTCCGGCGAATTGGCACGGCTGTCACAGGTGCTGCCGCTGCTCGACTTTGGTTTGCTGCAAGCGCGCGGCGGCTGGTGGGCCCGCGTCAGCGGCAAGCAGCGCGGCGGCGGCGAGTTCGGCCCCCAGTTCCAGCGCATCGAAGAGGCCGCGCAGGCGCTGGCGGCACAGCACCAGATCGTGCGAAAACACCAGTTGCAGACCACGGGCACCGACCGCACGTTGCTGGAGCTCGACGTGGAGTCGCGTGCGCTCGACGCGATCATCGACCAGGGCACCCGCTGGCTGCAGGACATGCGCAACCAGATCAAGGGCCGCTCCGGCGGCGACGCCGCCGCCCGGCGGCAGATCGAGGACGACACCGCGCGTTGCGAGTTGCTCGTGGGGCGCTTGAAGGTGTTGCGCGCGATCGCGACTGCGGCGCAGCAGGCCAGGCAGCAGGCGCAGAGCACTGCCGTGCGTCGCACCGCGCTCGTGAAAATGCTGCAGCACGCGTTGGACAGGGATCTCAGGACTTGGCACGACGACGTGTCGGCAATAGCCGCCGGCGTGGACGGCACCGCCACGGCGCAGGACCTGGAGGCGCCCATGGCCAGCCATCGCGATCTTCAGCTGTGCATCAAGCAGGCCGTGGCCGATTGCGCGCAGTTGCACAGAGACGAGCAGGCGCTGGCAGAGCTGCTCGCCGCACTGGCCGGCCACTTGCATGCCGCGTCCTGATCGACCCCGGTCGCCTTCGCTTCACAGCGCCGCGGACATGCCTTTCCTCGCCGTCGATGTCGGCAACACCCGGATGAAATGGGCGCTGTACGCGGCGCCCCGCCCGGGTGCTGCGTTAATGGCCTGGGGCGCCGAATTCCTGGAGAACATCGACAAGCTCGCCGATGGAGGATGGTCCAAGCTGCCCCCGCCCGGCCGCATGCTGGGATGCGCGGTTGCGGCCGACGCGATCAAGCGCCGGGTCGAAGAGCAGATGGAAGAGATCTGGGACATTCCGGCGCATTGGGTGGTGGCGAGTGCCGCCGAAGCCGGACTCGTGAACGGCTACGACCATCCCACGCGGCTGGGCTCCGACCGGTGGGTGGGAATGATCGGCGCCTGGCATCGCATGCTGGCGCAAGGCCCGCGCAGGCCCATGGTGGTGGTCATGGTCGGCACCGCAGTCACCGTGGAAGCGGTGGACGTGCACGGCCGCTTCCTCGGAGGGTTCATCCTGCCCGGCCACGGCATCATGCTCAAGGCGCTGGAGTCGGGCACGGCCGGTCTGCACGTTCCCACCGGCGACGTGCGCCAGTTCCCCACCAACACCAGCGACGCCTTGACCAGCGGCGGAACCTACGCCATTGCCGGCGCGATCGAGCGCATGGTGCAGCACCTGCGCCGGCACAGCGGGACCGAGCCGGCCTGCTTCATGACGGGGGGTGCGGGCTGGAAAATGGCGCCCCACATGTCGGTGCCTTTCGAACTGGTGGAAAGCCTGATCTTCGACGGCCTGCTTGAAATCGCGCAGCAGCGCCTGGCCGGATAGGCAACTCAGGAAGCGAGTCCGTCCGCCGCCTGGAACAGCGCTTCGCGGGCCTGCTCCAATACCCGCTGCTTCCATTCATCGCTGTCGGTGAAGAAGACAGCCTTCATCTGCTGCTTGATTTGGGCGGCCAGCGCAGCCGGCGCCGCGGGATGCAGGTGCAGCCAATGCTCTCCCAGCATGGCCTGCATCATCTCCATCATGGGCACCGTGCCGTATTCCATGGCGATGCCGGTGTACTCCGCTTGCGGGCACTCGTCATACGCTGCGCTGAACATCATTCCGGTGAGCAGCGCCGAAGTCGAAGAGCCGTCGTAGATCGAGGTCACCGGCGTGGCGCCTGCGCCGCTCCACCAGGCGCGGGCGCGACTGAGCGTCGCCGCATCATCGCGACCCGCGAAGATCCGCTCGCCAACGCCCGAGGAGCCCAGGCCGGTGTGGATGTCGATCCACGCGATGCGACCGGCGCGTTGGCCATGTTCGCGGAGCACCTCGCGCAATCTCAAGTTGCTCCAGGTTGGCGCGGCGCCGCCGTAGAACATGCCGTCCGGGAATTCGTACTGTCCGCGAGAGATCGCGGCCTGGAAGGCGGCTTCGCCATGCTGCGCCACGTACCGCATGATGGCGGACATGTGGGCCTGCGACGGGGGCCAGTTGTCAGGCTGGGTCAGTGGACGCAATTCACGATAAGCATCGTTGACCGGCAGCGGCTTGGAGAAATCCTGGAAGTTGCGATTCAGGTCCACGTTCTCCTGGGTCACGCGCCGCAAGTGCGAGAAGCCGTACGGATTGAGCGCGTGGACATACAGCACGGCGACTCCGCGCTGGCGCGCGTGAGCTCTCCAGGCGCTGTCCTGCAAGGCCGCGACCTGTACCCCGCTGCCGCAGAAACCTTCCACGCCATGGCAGCCGCTGCTGACAATCAATAGCTTGTCATCGTTGGCGGAGCCGTCCCGCGCCACGTCCATGGCAAGCTCTTCGCCATCGCGGCCCTTGTCCGGGTGAAGCTTCGACTGGACCGGCAGGCGATGCCGGTGAGCGGCCTCGAGAAATTTGCCTCTTGCCTGGGCATAGGATTGCGAAAAGACCTGCGCGACAGCTGTGCTCATCGACGCTCTTTGGCCAGCCACGCCTCAGCCAGGCGCACCCAATAGGTGGCGCCCAAGGGTATGAGATCGTCGTTGAAGTCGTAGCTTGGGTTGTGCAACATGCACGGGCCCGCGCCATGACCCATGTCGCGATGCGCGCCGTCACCGTTGGCGATAAAGCAATATGCGCCTGGCTTGACCTGCAGCATGTACGCGAAGTCCTCGCCGCCCATCGTGGGCTCCTGCGCCTCGACGTTCGCTTCCCCCACGATCGAGATCATGACCTGCCGCGCGAACTCGGATTCGGCCTCGGAGTTGATCGTCGGCGGGTAATTGCGCACGAACTCGAATTCGCATTGCGCCTCGTGCGCGGCGCACACATGTTCGGCGATCTGCTTCATGCGCTTTTCGATCAGCTCGAGCACCTCGAGGGTGAAGGTTCGCACGGTACCCTGCAGCTCGCAGCTGTCGGGCACCACGTTGGTCGCTTCGCCGGCGTGGATCATCGTCACCGAGATCACGCCCGCGTCCACCGGTTTCTTGTTGCGGCTGATGATGGTCTGGAATGCCTGCACCATTTCGCAGGCGATCGGCACCGGATCCACGCCGAAGTGAGGCAGGGCCGCATGGCTGCCCTTGCCGCGGATCACGATCTTGAATTCGTTGGTCGAGGCCATCACAGGCCCCGCGCTCACGGCGAACTTGCCCACCTCGGTGCCGGGCCAGTTGTGCATGCCGAAGACGGCTTCCATCGGGAACTTCTCGAACAGGCCATCCTTCATCATTTCCCGCGCGCCACCGCCGCCTTCTTCAGCCGGCTGAAAGATGAGGTAGACCGTGCCGTCGAAATTGCGGTTCTTCGCGAAATGTTGCGCGGCGGCCAGCAGCATCGCCACATGCCCGTCGTGGCCGCACGCGTGCATCCGGCCGGGGTTCTTGCTCGCGTGGCTGAACGTGTTGAACTCCTGCATGGGCAGCGCGTCCATGTCGGCGCGCAGGCCTACGGCGCGCGAACTGCTGCCGTTCTTGACGATCCCGATCACGCCCGTCTTGCCCATCCCCCGGTGAACGGGAATGCCCCATTCGGCCAGCTGTTTGGCCACCACGTCGGCGGTGCGAACTTCCTCGAAACAGAGTTCGGGGTGCGCGTGGATATCGCGCCGTATCGCGGCGATGGCGGCGGCCTGCGTGACCACGGAGTCCAGGATATTCATGACTGATCCGGTTGCGCTGTCGGGCCTTCCAGTCTAGCGCCCGCCGGCTCTTTGTGCGCCGCCCAGGGATATCCGCGAGAATATGCCAATGGCCAGGGACAATGCCGCAACGCCATCCACCCTGGAGTCGATCCATTTCGGATGGGCTGAATTGTCCGCCTACTTCTTCTCATGAGCAGCATTCTCATTTCCCCTGTTTCGAGCTCGACGAAGGGCGCCACCCAGGTGCGCGGCGCCTGTCCCCATGACTGTCCGGACGCCTGCGCGTTGCTGACCACGGTCGAAAACGGAGTGGCCACCAAAGTCCAAGGCAATCCCGAGCACCGGCACACGGATGGCGTCCTTTGCACCAAGATATCCCGGTACACGGAGCGCACTTACCATCCGGAGCGCATCCTGCATCCGCTGCGGCGCGCGGGTCCCAAAGGTTCTGGGCAATTCGAGCGTGTGACGTGGGACGAGGCGTTGGCCGATATCGCGCAACGGCTTCGCGACATTGCCGCAATGGATCCGCAAGCCATCCTCCCATACAGCTATTGCGGCACCATGGGCCTGGTGCAAGGCGACAGCATGGCGATGCGCTTCTTCAACCGGCTGGGCGCGTCATTGCTCGATCGCACCATTTGCTCCAGCGCCGGCGTCGAAGGCCTGGTGCAGACGCTGGGCGCGAAGGTCGGCATGAAGGTGGAGTTCTTCGCCGAATCGAAGCTGATTTTGATCTGGGGCAGCAACTCCATCACCAGCAACCTTCACTTCTGGCGCGTAGCCCAAGCAGCCAAGCGCAACGGCGCCAAGCTGGTGTGCATCGATCCGCGCCGCACCGAGACCGCCGAGAAATGCCACGAGCATATTCAGCTCAAGCCCGGCACGGATGCGGCGCTGGCGCTTGCGCTGATGCGCGAGCTCATCGTGAACGACTGGCTCGATCACGACTACATCGCGCGGCATACCTTGGGCTGGGACGGATTGCGGGAACGCGCGTTGCGCTGGACACCCGAGCGCGCGAGCGAAGTGTGCGGCGTGCCGGTTGAGCAGGTCCGTGCGCTCGCGCGTGATTACGCCACCATCAAGCCGGCCGCGATCCGCCTGAATTACGGCGTGCAGCGGGTGCGTGGCGGGGGCAACGCGGCCCGGGCGGTGGCTTGCTTGCCGGCGCTCACCGGCGCGTGGCGCAATCGCGCGGGCGGAATGCTGCTGGGAAGCTCGGGTGCATTTCCGGTCGACAGGCCAGCGTTGCAGCGCCCGGATCTGCTCGCCGGACGTGCTCCGCGCACGATCAACATGGTCGCGATCGGCGACGCGCTGGCCCGTGATTCGAGCGAGCAATTCGGCCCGAAGCTGCAGGCCCTGGTCGTCTATAACTCCAACCCTGTTGCTGTTGCGCCCGACTCCTCCAAGGTGGTGGCGGGCTTTGCACGGGAAGACCTGTTCACAGTGGTGCTGGAGCACTTCCAGACCGACACCGCCGACTATGCGGACTACATCCTGCCTGCCACCACGCAGCTGGAACACTGGGACATTCATCTGTCTTACGGCCACACGGATGTGGTCCTGAATCGCCCGGCCGTCGCGCCGGTTGGGGAGTCAAAGGCGAACACGCAGATCTTTCGCGAGTTGGCGCAGCGCATGGGTTTTGACGACCCGTGTTTCTCCGAAGACGACGAGAGCCTGTGCCGATTGGCTTACGGCAGCCGGGTGGATTACGAGGAGCTGTTGACGCGCGGATTTTCGACGCTGCCCATTGCCGACGCGCCGTTCGCGCAAGGCGGATTTCCCACGCCATCGGGCAAGTGCGAATTCTTCAGCGAACGCCTTGCTCGCCAAGGTCTCGACGGATTGCCCGATCACATTCCAAACTACGAAGCATCGGGCACCTCGGCGCGATATCCCTTGGCCATGATATCGCCGCCCGCGCGCAACTTCCTCAATTCCACCTTCGTGAACGTGCGCAGCTTGCGCGACATCGAAGGCGAGCCGCTGCTGGAAATCCACGCCGAGGATGCGGCGGCGCGCGGCATCACGTCCGGAGCGGTGGTGCGCGTGTTCAACGATCGCGGCGAATATCGCTGCCGCGCCGAGGTGTCGCAGCGCGCGCGGCCGGGCGTCGTGAATGGCCTGGGCGTCTGGTGGCGCAAGCTAGGCTTGGACGGCACCAACGTCAACCAGCTCACCAGCCAGAACCTTACGGACATGGGGCGCGGTCCGGTGTTCTACGATTGCCTGGTCGAAGTCGAACCCGCGTGAGGAAACGACTCGCAATGGCAATCGCGGGCGTGGTGGCAGTAGCGGCGGCAAGCGCGCTGTGCCTTTCCGGCTGCGCCAACATCGGTTACTACTGGCAATCCGCGACAGGCCATCTGGAAATGATGGCGGCCGCGCGTCCGGTGGGCGAATGGCTGGATAACAACCAGACACCCGAGCGCTTGAAAGAGCGCCTCGCCCTCAGCCAGCGCATCCGCAATTTCGCCGTCACTGAACTGAAGCTCCCGGACAACCCGAGTTACCGCCGCTATGCGGACCTGCATCGCACCGCCGTGATCTGGAACGTCGTGGCTGCGCCGCGATACTCGATCAAGCTCAAGGAGTCCTGCTTTCCGGTGACCGGCTGTGTCGGCTACCGCGGGTATTTCAACGAGGTCAAGGCTCGCGAGGAAGCTGCTCGGCTGCGTTCGGAAGGATACGAGGCGAGCGTCTATCCGGTGCCGGCGTACTCGACGCTCGGCTGGATGAACTGGGCGGGCGGCGATCCCTTGCTCAACACCTTCATCAATTACCCGGAAGGCGAGCTGGCGCGCCTGATCTTCCACGAGCTCGCGCACCAGGTGCTTTACGCCAAGAACGACACGACGTTCAATGAGTCGTTCGCGACGGCTGTGGAGCGCCTGGGCGGCGCGCGCTGGCTTTCCACGCAGGCATCCGAAACAGCGCGCCAGGAATATGCGCAGTACAACGGGCGGCGCCTTCAGTTCCGCGCGCTGGTGCAGGCCACGCGCAAGCGCCTCGAAAAGATCTACCAAGACAGCAGCGGCGACGAGCGAGAGGCACAAAAGCAGGCCGCGATGCGCGACTTCCGCGAGGAATATGCGAAGCTGCGCGCGAGCTGGCCCGGTCCCGCGACGCGTTACCGCAGCTATGACCAATGGGTCGCAGAGGCCAACAACGCGTCGTTCGGCGCCCAGGCTGCTTATGACGAACTGGTGCCCGGCTTCGAAGCGCTGTTCGCGCGCGAAGGGGGCGACTGGCAGCGGTTCTATGATGCTGCCAAGCGGCTGGCGGCTTTACCTAAAGGTGAGCGGCATCAAATACTCAAGGAGATCGGCGGTGCATGAGATCCGTATTTCGCGGGACCACAGCTTGGGGCTGGCGCAGGCGCGCAAACTGGCGTTCCGGTGGGCTGAGGCCGCGGAAGAAAACCTCGGTATGGAATGCACCTATGAAGAGGGGAAGGCGCAGGACGTGGTGAATTTCACCCGAGCGGGCGCAAACGGAGAACTTCGGGTGACCAAGAACCGCTTCGAGTTGGACGCGCGGCTCGGTTTCCTGCTGGGTGCGTTCCGGGAGCGCATCGAAGGCGAAATCGTGAAGAACCTCGACCTGTTGCTGACCCATAAGGAACCGCTGAAAGCGTTCGACGACGCGATCGCCAAGCGCGCCGCTCAAAAGGAAAAACCAGCGCCGGCCGCCAGGAAGGCAGCAAAGAAAAGGGCTTGAGCGATGACGGGTCCTTTGACCGGCATCAAGGTCCTTGAATTGGGGCAACTGATCGCCGGCCCCTTCGCGGCCAAGACGCTTGCCGATTTCGGCGCCGACGTGATCAAGGTGGAGGCGCCCGGCGCCGGCGATCCCTTGCGCAAGTGGCGATTGCTCAAGAACGGCACATCGGTATGGTGGCAGGTGCAGTCGCGTAACAAGCGCTCGCTGGCGCTGGACCTGAAACAGCGCGAGGCGCAGGAAATCGTGCGCCGCTTGGCCGAGCACGCCGACGTGCTGATCGAGAACTTCAGGCCGGGCGCGATGGAAGGATGGGGCCTCGGCCCCGATGCGCTGTTGAAACTCAATCCGCGCCTCGTCATGTTGCGCATCAGCGGCTATGGCCAGAGCGGGCCGTACCGCGATCGGCCCGGGTTCGGTGTGGTGGCGGAAGCGATGGGCGGATTGCGTCACCTCACCGCCGAGCCGGGCCGCGTTCCGGTGCGAGTGGGCGTGAGCATCGGCGACACGCTGGCGGCGCTGCATGGCGTCATCGGCATCCTGCTGGCGCTGCATCACCGCCACAGCTGCGGCCGCGGCCAGGTGATCGACGTCGCGTTGTACGAAGCAGTGTTCAATTGCATGGAGAGCCTGTTGCCTGAATACAGCGCGTTCGGCGCGGTGCGCGGCGCCGCGGGCAGCGCTCTGCCCGGAATCGCGCCGAGCAACGCCTACCTGTGCAGCGACGGTGCTTACGCTTTGGTAGCCGGCAACGGCGACAGCATCTTCAAGCGCTTGATGGCCGTCATTGGCCGGGAAGACCTCGGCGCCGATCCGGCTTTGGCGGACAACGCGGGCCGGGTTGCGCGCGTGACGGAAATCGATGCGGCGATCGGCGCGTGGACCGCGAAGCACTCCGTGAATGACGTATTGGCCGCGCTGGACAGAGCGGCGGTGCCCGCCGGGCGTATCTACACTGTTGCCGATAACGCCGCCGACCCGCACTACGCCGCGCGCGGGATGCTGCAGGAACTGCAGATGGAGGACGGCAGCCGCCTCGCCGTTCCGGGCGTCGTGCCCAAGCTCTCCGAAACTCCCGGTGAACACAGGCGCAATGCGCCGCGCCTGGGGCAAGACACCGAGGACGTGTTGCGCGAACTGGGGATCAGCCCCACGCAAATCAGCGAACTCAAACGCCGCGGCATCATCGCCGCGGGCGATTGAGGCCGTTCAGCTGAGCGAGCCGACCAGGTCGATGTACTGCTGCATCGCGTCTTCGCTGGAGGTGCCTTTGAGGCCATTCCACGCGTCCCATTTGGCGCGTCCGACCATGTCGCCGAAGCCGGGCTTCTTCTCTCCGTTGTCGCCGGCCGTCGCCTGCTTGTACAGCGCATAAAGCTTCAGGAGGGTGGCGTTGTCGGGCCGCTCGCTGAGGTTCTTGGAGTCGGCAACAGCGGTTTCGAACGCAATCTTGAGATCGGCCATGAAAGCTTTCCTTGCTGGTTGGTGTGGCGCAGGTGAGCGCCGATGCTGCGGCGGTGCCTGCGGGTAACTTCGCGGTATCTTAAGGCCGGCCGACCGCCCAGAATAGACTTGCCTTCAGCCACACCGATCTGCATCGTTCCATGGTGACCCGTATTCATTCCAGGCATTCGACCGGCGCGCGTGGCGCTGCCGGCGCCATGCTGCGGTCGCAAGGCGAACGCATGAGCAAGGTGGACACCGCCTGGCTGCGGATGGATTGCCCGAGCAACCTGATGATGATCACGGGAGTGCTGACGCTCAAGCCAGGTGTCGCCTATGAGGAGCTATGCGAGCGCGTGCAGGAGCGGCTGCTCCAGTACAGCCGCTTTCGCCAGCGCGTGGTGCAGGATGTCGCCGGTGCGAGCTGGGTGGACGATGGCGATTTCGATATCCACCGCCACGTCGTGCGGGAGAAGCTGCCGCGCAACCGCAAGGGCGGCGAGCAGGCCGCGCTTCAGCAGCGGGTGGGCGAGCTTGCCATGCAGCCACTGGATTTCGAGCATCCGCTCTGGCAATTCCACCTGGTCGAGCATTACGAGGGCGGCAGCGCGTTGTTGGCGCGCATCCACCATTGCATTGCCGATGGCATCGCCCTGATCGCGGTGGTGCTGTCGCTGGTGGATGGCGGCGCAGCGCCCCCGCCACGCTCGCGCAAGCAGCCGCCCAGCGGCGTCGAGGACTGGATTTCGCAGACGCTGATCAAGCCGCTCACGGAGATGACGGTGAAGGCACTGGGAGCGGCCGGCGACGGCGCGGCGAAATCGATGTCGATGCTGCGCGATCCTCACAAGGGCTTGGAGGGCGGAGTGGATTTCGCCAAGCTTGCTTACCAGGTCCTTGGCGATGCTGCCGCTCTCGCCCTGATGCCCGACGACTCGAACACCCGCTTGAAGGGCCAGCCCGGCATGGCCAAGCGCGTGGCCTGGTGCCAGCCGATTCCGCTGGACGAGGTCAAGGCCGTGAGCAAGGCACTCAATTGCTCCATCAACGACGTGCTTCTCAGCTGCGTTGGCGGCGCCATCGGCGGATATCTCAAGGCGCTGGGCGACGACGTGGCGGGCCAGGAAATCCGGGCCATGATCCCGGTCAACCTGCGGCCGCTGGACCAGGCGCACAAGCTCGGTAATCGCTTCGGCCTGGTTCCGCTGGTGCTGCCCATCGGAATGGAGAACCCGATCGAGCGGGTGTACGAGATCCGGCGTCGAATGAGCGCGCTCAAGGGCAGCACCCAGCCACTGTTGGCGTTCGGGCTGCTTGCCGTCGCCGGCCTGCTGCCCAAGGCTGGACAAGAAGCGCTGCTGCGCCTGTTCGGCACCAAGACCACTGCGGTCATGACCAACGTTCCCGGCCCGCGCGAGAAGCTGAAATTGCTCGGTGCCACCCTGGAGCAATGCATGTTCTGGGTGCCGCAGTCGGGCGACATCGGGCTGGGCGTCTCGATCCTCAGTTACGGCGGGGGCGTGCAGTTCGGCGTCATCACGGACACGCAGCTTTGTCCGGATCCGCAGAAGATCATCGACGAATTCGAGCCGGAATTCGCGCGCCTGTCGCTCGTGACGCTGATGCTGCCCTGGGACGAGCCCGGCTAGGTTTCCTTCACTCGCAGCGTGGTGAACTCCGCCTCGTATTGCTTGGCGAGCGTGGTTTTCTGGGCCTCGGTGAGCACCTTGCCCGCTTCCTGGAAGAACTTGTGCTCCTCTTCGGTCAGGTGATGCTCGATCTTGTCGCACAGCTTGCCCGCGCAGTCGCGCCATTGCGCGGAGTCAGGTTTCATCTTCTCCAGGCTTTCCACCATCTCGTCCATCTGGTGGTGTTCCGAGATCGCGTGCCTCGCCGCGTCAACCGTGGCGTCGTGCTCGAACAGCGGCACGTAGAAGCACCGCTCCTCCGCCGTCTCGTGCGCCAGCAGCTCGCGTTTGAGTTCGAGAAAGATTCGCTGCATCTCGGGCGAGCCCGCATCGCTGGCCAGCAGGCGTGCGTATAGCTCGCGCTGGGTTTGGTGGCTGACGCGCAGGGCTTCGAAGATATTCATTGGCGCAATGATCGGCGCGGTCGGGTGGTGTGGCTGTAGGCGCTCGGCGCGAACGGCCGCCGGAACTTTGCGCGACCGCAGCCGCCTACTCGGCGAGTTCGGCCTTCGCCAATTGCACCTGCAGCCACTCCATGGCGTCCATGGGCTTGATGGCCGAGGCCTGCTCGTAAAGCCGCGTGGCCTCGCTTATCTTCTTGTCACCTTCGAGCATCAGGATTCCGTTGGCGCATTCGATCATGCTGATAGGCGAATCCGGATTGATCTTCAGTGCCTCCTGGAACAACTTCAGCCCGACTTCCTTCTTGGTGCCGTAGGTCATGCCGCCAATGAGAGAGCCGACCTTGTCGATCACCTCGGCGTGGAACACGGCAAGAGCGACATGCGCGTCGGCATGCTTCGGCTGCAATGTGATCGTCTTCTCCAGCGCTTCCTTGACCTGGCTGCCCAAGCCTTGGGCCAAAGCCTTGGCCACGCTGATGCCCTGGCTGTAGCGTCCCAGCGCGTAAGCCTGCCAGTACCAGGCATTGGGATTGTTCGGCTCCTGCGCTGCCTGCTTTTGCGCGCGCTGCGCGACGGCCGTGAACAGGTCCAGGCGCGTTTTTTCTTTTTTTTCGAGGTAAGCCGCATAGATCGCCGTCGCCTTGTTGGCCGCAGTGACGCCCGCGCCGCCGGCCTTGAGGCCGGCTTGCGCGGCTTCCTGAAAGCGGCCGTTATGAAACAAGACCCACGCCTGCAACATGCCGGGATCCTGAGGCAGCGGTTCTGCGTCACCCGCATGCAAGCGTTGCCAATGGGTTGCCAGACTCTCGGCGTCGAAGCAGAATTCGTCGGGCTGCGGGAAGGCGGTCCAGGCGTGCATGGCGTCAGCTTTGGGGATGACTGTACGCCGCCGCCAACTGCAGCAGGTGCATGCGCTGGCCCTTTTCGAGATAAGGCGCGAGCAGGTTCAGCACGTGATGCGCGCCGCGCAGCAAAGCCTGCTGTGCGGTTTCCGGCTCGAGTGCGCGCCGCGGATCGCGGACGTATTCGAAACTGAGCCAATAGGTGAGAACGACCACCATGCTGGTGGCCGTCGCTTCCACCTCGCGCGAATCGATCGCCAACGCGCCGGACCGGCTCATCGCGTCGAGCATCGCGCGGATCGCGCGCGTCTTGTTCTTCAGCACCCACTGGAAATGGGTTTCGAGCCGGCGGTTCTTGGACAGCAGGTCGTTCAGGTCGCGGTACAGGAAGCGGTACTGCCAAATCAGCTCGAACAGCGTGTGCATGAAAAACCACGCGTCTTCCACGTCGCGGACGCCGCCGGCGGCATTGAGCAACTCGCCCAGTGACTTCTCGTAGCGATCGAACAGCGAGTTGATCAACTCGTCCTTGGCGGGATAGTGGTAATACAGATTGCCCGGACTGATGCCGAGCTCGGCGGAAATCAGCGTCGTGGAAACATTGGGCTCGCCGAAGCGATTGAACAGGTCGAGACTGATCTCGAGGATGCGCTCGGCAGTGCGGCGGGGCGCTTTCTTGGCCATGTCAGGCGGCTCGCGCCGGGTCGCAATGGATTGCGCGACCCAGCTCGTCCAACACCTGGTGCAGCGACGTGACCGCACCGGCAACTCGGGCGCGTGAGCGAGGCAGCACGACCAAGCGCCGGCTTGTATCGTCCAGCACATCGGCGCGCACCGAGATGCCGTGCCGGGCGAGCTTTACCCCCAGCCCTGAGCGGCGCGAGGCAAGCATGGCGCGCGTTTGCTGATAGGCATGCTCGGCCAGTTCCCGGCGGCGCGAGTAGCTGAAGGTGTTGGCCAGGTACAGCTCGGCATCGCGTTGGTCCGGCTCGAACAGGACAATGTCGGTGCGAGGATAGGCGCGCTCGTAGTGCTTCATTCCCAGCGCCATGCGCGAATGGATCATCGAACGAAATGTCTGGCTCAGCACGGCGGGCAGGCCGCCGTCGGCGATTCGCGGGATGCGCGCGGACGACTTGAACGGCACCAGTGGATTGAGACACAGCATCAGGTCCACGCCTTCGTCGAGGGCGACCGAGGCGTGCATCGTTTTCTGCAGCGCGCCATCCACGAAGGATTGGCCGTCGATCAGGACTGGGGGAAACAATCCCGGCAAAGCCGAACTTGCCTGCACGGCTTTCGAGATCGGGATGTGGTCCCAGCCGCGCCGGCCGAACGGCGCGGCCTCGCCGGTGTCCAGGTTGGTCGCGACCAGCGTGAGGCGCGTGCCGAGTTGCCGGAAATCGTTGCTGCGGCCGCTGCGCGTGAAAAGTTGAGCGAGACGACGGTCCACCTCGTCGTTGCTGAAGACGCCGGTGGGCAGCAGCGGGCCCAGGTGTTCCAGCGCATGCGTAAAGGACTTGCGCCGCAAGCCATGCCACAACGCTCTTGCGGCGTGCTTGGGAACGCGCAAGGCGCGGCGTGCGAATTCACTGTACGCCGGCATCATCAACCAGGAAGGGTCGAACACTTCGCCGGCGCTGGAGTCGTTCTCGATGAATGACGCACACAGCTCACGCGGCGACACCCGGTTGGCAAGACCCGCTGCGATGAAGCTGCCGGCGGATACGCCGACGTAGTGGTGCAGCTGCGTGAGATCGAGTCCCTGCAGGGCCTCATCCAGCGCGCACAAGGCGCCGATTTCATAAATCGCGCCCAAGGGGCCGCCGCCGGCAAGCGCCAATGCAATTCGCGGTGCGCGCGCAGTTCTGCCTTTCATCAGCGGGCAGTGTAGGGGCCCGGCGGCGAGCGCGGTGCTGCGTTGCAGCAAGCGCTATGCCGCGAGCAGATTGGCGGGGCGTTCAGGCCGATTTGCGGGCGCGTGCGCGCTTCGCGGCGGCCTTGCCGGCCGGCTTGGCCGCACGCGCGCTTGACGCGCCACTGCCGCCTTTCGCACTGAGCTTGGCGACGCTGCGATTGAGTTCGTCAATGCGCGCGACCAGCACGTCGATGTCCTTGGAAGAAGGCACGCCCAGCTTGTTCATTGCCTTGGCGACGCGGCTTTCGAAAATGCTTTCCAGCTTGTCCCACTGGCCCGAGGCCTTGGAGGAAATGTCGCTGGCCATGCTAGCCATCCGGCTGGTCGCCTCGGAGAGCTTTTCCTCGGCGACCGTCTGTGTCTTGCGCTGGATGGCCACGCCCTCGCGCACCAGCGACTCGAACACCTTGCCGCCTTCTTCCTGCGCCTTGGAGAAAGCGCCCAGGCCGGCCAGCCAGATCTGCTGCGCCGACTCCTTGACGGTATCGGAGAACTGCGCACCGGCCTGCTTGTCGGTTTTGCTTGTTTTTTGCATCTTCTTGACCATGGTGAACTCCAGACTTGTTAGGGACCACGCCGCAATTGCACGCGGCGCATGAAGAACTCTAAGCCTTTCGGTGCTCGCGATTTAGGCGGCGGCTTCTAAAACGCAGACAACTCGCCCCTGGCGCCGCCCGGGTTTGTGAGCAATCATCGGCACTGGCTTGAGCAAGAATGCCCCCAACACGAACTGCCATCCGGCGGAGGTCTCGCATGCATTATTTCGTCACCGGCGCAACCGGTTTCATCGGCAAGCGCCTGGTCGCAAAACTGCTGGGTCGCAAGGGGGCGGTGGTGCACTTTCTCATCCGCAAGGAAAGCGCGGACAAGGTCGCCGGGTTGCAAGAGTATTGGGGCGTGACGGCGGCACGCGCCGTGCCGGTGTTCGGCGATCTCACCGCCAAGCGGCTGGGCGCGGGCGCGGACGACCTCCACAAACTCAAGGGCCACATCGATCACTTCTATCACCTCGCGGCGGTGTACGACTTGGCAGCCGACGAACAAACGCAGATCGCCGTGAATGTCGAGGGCACGCGCAACACCGTGGAGTTCGCCAAGGCGATAGCCGCCGGGCATTTTCACCACGTTTCCTCCATCGCCGCCGCGGGCTTGTATGAAGGCGTGTTTCGCGAGGACATGTTCGAGGAAGCCGAGAACTACGAGCATCCGTACTTCATGACCAAGCACGAGAGCGAGAAGATCGTGCGGCAGGAATGCAAGGTGCCGTGGACGGTCTATCGCCCGGCGATGGTCGTGGGCGACAGCCAGACCGGCGAGATGGACAAGATCGATGGGCCGTACTATTTCTTCAAGCTGATCCAGCGCATGCGGCAGTTGCTGCCGCCCTGGCTGCCCGCGATCGGGTTGGAAGGCGGGCGAGTCAACATCGTGCCGGTGGATTTCGTCGTCGATGCACTCGATTTTCTAAGCCACCGCAGCGGCATCGACAAGCGCTGTTTCCATCTGGTCGATCCGGTGGGCTACCGGGTCGGCGATGTGCTGGATATCTTCAGCCGGGCCGCCCATGCGCCGAAGATGAATCTTTTCATCAACGCGGCGCTGCTTGGCTTCATCCCCAAGAGCGTCAGAAAGGGACTGATGGCACTCGCGCCGGTGCGCCGCATCCGCGGCGCGGTGATGAAGGACCTGGCACTGCCGGAAGACATCCTCACGTTCATCAACTATCCGACGCGCTTCGATAATCGCGAAACGCAGGCCGCGCTGAAAGCATCAGGCATCGCTGTGCCGAACCTGAAGGACTACGCCTGGCGGCTGTGGGACTACTGGGAGCGCCACCTCGACCCCGACTTGCATATCGACCGCACGCTGCGCGGCACCGTCGGCGGCAAAGTAGTGCTGGTCACCGGCGGTTCTTCGGGCATCGGTCTGGCTGCGGCGCACAAGTTCGCGGAAGCCGGCGCCACCACCATCATCTGCGGTCGCGATCAGGACAAGCTGGACGAAGCCTGCAAGGAGGCCAAGGAGAAGGGGTATGAGTTCATCGCCTACCCCGTCGACATTGCCGACATGGCGGATTGCGATCGTTTCACGCAGCTGCTCGCGGCCCATCATGGTGGCGTGGATTTCCTCGTGAACAACGCCGGCCGTTCGATCCGCCGTGCCATCGAATCGAGCTACGACCGGTTCCACGATTTCGAACGCACCATGCAATTGAACTACTTCGGCAGCCTGCGCGTGACCATGGGCTTGCTGCCGGGCATGGTGCAAAAGCGCAGGGGCCACGTGGTGAACATCAGCTCCATCGGCGTGTTGACCAATGCGCCGCGGTTTTCGGCGTACGTTGCTTCCAAGGCCGCGCTCGACGCCTGGACGCGCTGTGCGTCCAGCGAATTCGCCGATCGAGGCATCACGTTCACCACCATCAACATGCCGCTGGTGCGCACGCCCATGATCGCACCGACCAACATCTACAACAACGTGCCCACGCTGGCGCCTGAAGAGGCGGCCGACATGGTGGCGCAAGCGTGCATCTTCAAGCCGGTGCGCGTGGCAACGCGGCTGGGCATCACCGGCGAGCTGCTGCATGCGCTCGTGCCCCGGATCGCGCAGATCGCGATGAATACCAGCTTCCGCATGTTTCCCGATTCGTCCGCGGCCAAGGGCGACAAGAGCGCGAAGCCGACGCTCTCGCCCGAAGCCATTGCCATGCAGCAGATGATGCGGGGCATTCATTTCTGAAGCGGCGTGTGTGTTGAGCGCCTCACTCTGTGGAGAATTGCGCCTTTTCCGTCAACTCAGGGAGGACCGAAGCCCGGTTCGTTGCCTAGAATCAAGGTTGAGCATGAAAGCCCGATTTGAAATCCGTTGATGCCGCTTTCCGGCCGGTCGTGCCGGTGATCCTGTCGGGAGGGGCCGGTACGCGCCTGTGGCCGGTGTCCCGCGAGGGGCATCCCAAGCCGTTCATGAAGCTGCCGGATGGCCAGAGCTTGCTTGGCAAAACCGTGCAGCGTGCCGCGCAAGCGGCCGGCGGTGGCCGGCAGATCCTGCTCGTGACCAATCGGGACTACTACTTCATCTCGAAAGACGAGGTGCTGCGCACGCTCGGCGCCAAGAGCAAGACGAAGCCGTCGTTTCTGCTGGAGCCGGTGGGGAGGAACACCGCCGCGGCCATCGCAGCGGCGGCCCATTGGGTGTCGGCCAACATCTCGCCGGACGCGATCATGCTGGTGTTGCCGGCGGACCATTTGATCGAACCGATCGAAGAGTTCCTCGACGCGATCCAACAGGCCGCGGCCCTCGCCGCCGCCGGCAAACTCGTGACATTCGGCATCCGGCCGACGTCGGCTGCGACGGGATACGGCTACATCCAGGCGGGGGCGGCCATCAAGGGCGGCCCGCAACACGAGGTGCTGCGCTTTGTCGAAAAGCCGGACGCGCAATCGGCGCAGGCGTACGTCGAAAGCGGCGACTTCTTCTGGAACAGCGGCATGTTCTGCATGAGCGCGAAGGTGCTTTTGCGCGAACTGGCGGAGCATCGACCGCAGTTGGCGCGCAGCATGGCAGCGTGCTGGGAAGAAGCCGCGGCGGGCGATGCAAAGGGCTTGTTCACCGAACTGCCGGAGGCCTCGTTTTCCGAGGTGGAAAATATTTCAATCGACTACGCCGTCATGGAGCCGAGCCGAAAACTCGTCGTGCTGCCGACTCGATTCGCATGGAACGATATCGGTTCGTGGAGTGCCGTGGCCGGCCTGGTGCCGCAAGGCAGCGATGGAAACCGCGTCCACGGCGATCCGGTGCTCCTCGACTGCGCCGATTGCTTCGTCTGGGCCGAGGATCGGATGATCGCCACGATCGGATTGCGCGGCGTGATGGTGGTCGACACCCCGGATGCCTTGCTGGTGGCCGACGCTCGCAGCGCCCAGCAGGTCAAGGACGTCGTCGCCCAGTTGAAGGCGCGAGGCCACCAGAGTTACCGGCTGCATCGCACGGTGAGCCGGCCCTGGGGCACCTACACCGTGCTGGAAGGCGGGCAGGGCTACAAGATCAAGCGTATCGAGGTCAAGCCGGGCGCGGCGCTGTCGCTGCAGATGCATCACCACCGCAGTGAACATTGGGTGGTGGTCAGCGGAACGGCCAAGGTGGTATGCGACGAGCGTGAATTCCTGGTGCTGACCAATGAGTCCACGTACATCTCCGCCGGCAAGCGCCATCGCGTTGAAAATCCCGGCATGCTCGACCTCGTCATGATCGAAGTGCAAAGCGGTGCGTACCTCGGCGAGGACGACATCGTCCGCTTCAGCGACCAGTACGGCCGCGACACCGCACACGTGTCCTGACCATCAATGCCTGCAGCCATCGGCTACCTGCGGCCCCGCGCCCCTTGAACCATCCAAAGAAGCTCCTCGCGACCGGCCACCGCGGATTCGTCGGAACGGCATTTCTGGAATTCCTGCAGTCACATGGCGACGCGCCTGCCCTCTGGTGTCCACTGGCCGGTGAGATCGAATTGCTCGATCCCGCGGCATTGCGGGCCATGGTGGATGAACATAGGCCAGATTGGGTGGTGCACCTCGCCGCGCAGAGTCACGTGCCGCAGTCCTGGAGTGATCCGGCACGCACGCTGCAGGTCAATGTTTGCGGCACGGCGAATCTGCTCAAGGCGCTGAGCGAGGCCGGTTTTCGCGGGCGGCTGCTGTATGTAAGCAGCGCCGACGTGTACGGGTCGGTGCAGCAGGGCGCTTTGCCGGTGACGGAACAGACCGCACCGGCGCCACTCAATCCCTATGCCAGCAGCAAGGTCGCCGCCGAAGTGTTGTGCCGTCAATGGGCCGCAACTCGAGAACTGGATGTCATCATTGCCCGCCCGTTCAACCATACCGGCCCCGGGCAGCGGACCGACTTCGCATTGCCCGGGTTCGCCCGCGAGATCGCCGCGATCAAGCTCGGGCGGCAAGCACCGCAGGTGCTCGCGGGCGATCTCGACGTCACGCGTGACTTCCTTGACGTGCGGGATGTGGTGAACGCGTACCTCGCTTTACTGGCGAGAGGGCGCAGTGGCGAAACCTACAATGTGTGTTCGGGCTTGGAAGTGCATCTGGGAGATGCCTTGCGAAGACTGGCCGCGATGGCGGGCGTCCAGGTGGCGATCAGCGTGGACGCGACGCGATTTCGTCCGGCCGAGCAGCGGCGCATGTGGGGCAGCCACGCGAAGATCACTGCCGATACCGGATGGCTTCCGCAGATCCCGCTGGACGAAACGCTGCAGCACCTTCTTGATCACTGGACACGGGAACTCGACGCATGACGCAATCCGCACTCATCACCGGTATCACCGGCCAGGACGGCGCGTATCTGGCGCAGTTGCTGCTGAACAAAGGCTATGCCGTCAGCGGCATCTTCCCGCGCCGAGCGTCCGACACGCTGTGGCGACTGCGCGAACTCGGGATCGAAAACGACGTCGCGCTGCTGGACGGCGACGTGACGGATCTGAGCGCGCTGTTGCGGGCACTGCGCGAAAGCAAGGCCGGCGAGGTGTACAACCTGGCCGCGCAGAGTTTCGTCGGCACGGCCTGGAAGCAGCCGCTGCTCACGAGCCAGGTCAGCGGTTTTGGCGCAGCGAATGTGCTGGAAGCGATTCGGCTGACGGACCCGGGCATCCGCTTCTACCAGGCGTCCACCAGCGAAATGTTCGGCCTGATCCAGGCCGAGCGGCAGGATGAGGCCACGCCGTTCCACCCGCGCAGTCCTTACGGTGTCGCCAAAGTGTATGCGCACTGGATGACCATCAACTATCGCGAAAGCTTCGATCTGCACGCCAGCACCGGCATCCTGTTCAATCACGAGTCGCCGTTGCGCGGCATCGAATTCGTCACGCGCAAGGTGACCGACGGCGTCGCGCGAATCGCGCAGGGCAAGCAGAAAGAACTTCGGTTGGGCAACATCGACGCGAAGCGCGACTGGGGTTACGCCGGAGACTACGTCGATGCGATGTGGCGCATGTTGCAGCAGGACAAGGGCGACGATTACGTCGTCGCCACCGGCAGGACGACGACGGTGCGCGAGATGTGCCGGATCGCATTTGCGCACGTGGGCCTCGCATACGAGGACCATGTGGTGATGGACCCGAAATTCCTGCGTCCGGCGGAGGTCGACGTGCTGCTGGGAAATCCCGCCAAGGCCGAGCGCCTGCTGGGGTGGAAAGCGACGACTTCGCTAGAGCACATGATCGCAGCGATGGTGGACGCGGACATGCGCCGGGTGGCTCTGTGCTGATCGAGTGACCGGTGAGTCCGTCGCGAGAGCAGGTTGCCGGGGTCGTCGTCGCCCACCATCCCGATTTGCCGCTGCTTGAGAAGCTGCTGTCGGCCGCTGCGCGGCAGTTGGACGCGCTGGTGGTCATCGATAACACGCCTGCCGGCGGCGGCAGCACACCGTTTCCTGCGATACCGGGCGTCGAGCACGTGGCACGCGGGATCAATGCAGGTCTGGCAGCGGGACTGAATCATGGCTGCGAGTGGGCCCGCAGCAAGGGCGCCAGTTTCGTTCTCATGTTCGACCAGGACAGCCTGCCGGCGCCCGAGATGCTCGACGAACTGATTCGCGCGTGGCAAGCCGCTGAACGCGAGGGTATTCGCGTAGCCGCAGCCGGCCCGCGATTCTCGGACAGCCGCGGCGCGCCCGTGTACCCTTTCCTGCGCGTCGGAATGCTGGCGAACAAGGTACTTGTGCCGCAACCGTCCCAGGTTTTTGTCCGCACCGACATGCTGATCACCTCAGGCTGCCTGATTTCGCTCCAGGCGCTCGACGATATCGGCGGGATGGACGAGAGCCTGTTCATCGACAACGTCGACCTGGAGTGGGGATTTCGCGCGAAGCAAAAAGGTTGGGCGCTGATCGGGGCCCCGCATGCCGCGCTCGAGCACCGCCTGGGCGATGACCATGTTCCAGCCCCTGGCTGGGCGCGGCTGTTCGGGAAAAGGATGGCGATCCGCCATGGCCCCGCGCGGCTGTACTACATCACGCGCAACCGCATACGCCTGTATTGGATGCCGCACGTGCCGGCCGCCTGGAAGCTGCAGGACCTGCTGCGCTTGCCTGGAAAAATCCTGCTCGGTCTCTGGCTCGCACGGGATCGCCCGGCGGCACTTGCAGCTCTTGCACGTGGTGTGGTCGATGGCGTGGCCAATCGCGGTGGCGCTATGCGTTGAAGTCTTGCAGGCCCAGTGCCGCGAGTATGCATTCGCGCTGATTGAACCACGCGTATTTCTCGCGCGCGTCGGCCCGGCTGCGCTGGGCCATCGACTGATACTGTTCGATTTCCCGCAATGCCTGGTGAATCACGCTGAGCCACTGGTGCGATTGGGCGAGGTAGCCGTTCTCGCCGTGCCGGATGGCTCGCGCATACGTGTACGTCGGTGAAGCGATGCTCTGCGTGCCGACCACCGCGGCCTCGAAATACTTCAATTCCGACTTCGAATGGGTGAACACGTTGTGCTGCAGCGGCATCAGATTGAACTCCACGGAGCCGATCAGCCTTTGCAGGTTCACGTAATCGGTGAAAGGAAAGCGGACGACGCGCTTGCCAAAGCGCGTGAGCCCCGGGCCAGCCTCGATGTAGCCGACCACCACGACCGCGAGCCGCGGGTCCTCTTCGAGCGCGGCTTCCAGCGCCGGAGCAACCAGCGCGAAGTCGCGGTTGTGCGAGGGCGAGCCGCTGAAATAGCCAAAATGGATGTACTCGTTGCCGTCGGGCTTCAAGGCCCGCTTCGCGTCGAAGATTCGATCGGACAGATCCAGCTGCTCACGGTTCATGAAATTGGGAACGATGCCGACCGGCACGTCCGCAAATTGCTGGATCTGCGCCGCGAGGAAATCATTCGTCGTGATGGCGCCGTCGCACAACTTCAGCGTCGCACCCAGCCGGCCCAGATATGAGAACCAGTGGTTCCACAGGCCCTGGTTGGCGACATCGACGTCGAGCGTCTTGATCAGCAGGTGCACGTAGTCCAGGTTGAATACCAGGTCGTCGGTGTCATAGAGGATTTTCTTGCGGCGGTTGCGGAACGCCGAGATCAGGTGGTTTACCTGATGGTCGTAGCGCGTTCGGCAAATCACCAGCATGTCCGCCAGGTCGGCGATTTCTTCCAGCCGGTGCAGGTCCTTCAGGAAAAAATATGCGGCGGATACCTCGCCGTCTCCGGCATTGAGCACCTGCGCCATGTTGTAGACGCGATAGCGGAAGGTGCTGTTGTCAGGCGCTTCGTAGAAATACGCCACACGGCGGTGCTTGCCGCGCGCCAGCATTCCCAAACGCTCTTGTAACGGCGCAAGCCATGGATCACTGTACCGGACCGGACCGATCGAACTCAACGCATACATCGGGCCGGCCCGTCGATGTATTCGATCACAGGCGCGAAAGAACGCGTCCAGTCCACGCCAAGCTGCTGGGAATCGAAGTTGTCCTTGCGGCGGGCCGCATCCAAGGCAAGCGCTATGCCGCGCGCCAGCGTTTCGAGCATGGCTTCGAGGTTCAGATCGCCGCACAGGATGTTGGCGGAATAGGCACTCAGATCCTGTTTGTTGCCGAAGCGATTGGTGATCACCACCGCGCCGCTGGCTGCGAAGTCGAATGGCGGATAGCTCGGATGAGGCGTGTACATCAGGCAAACCGCAACATCGGTTTGGCCCGCAAGTTCCGCGTACGCTCTCCAGCTGACGTTCTCGTAGCGCTGCGGGATGAGCTGGCCGTCATTGAACTTGAGTTCGGGGATGTCTCGGCCCAACAGCACGAGGTCCCATTGCCCAAGGTCGATGATCCCGCGAGTGATGGCCGTCTCGATCACGTCGATGCCGAAGTGAAACAGATTGCGATCCGCATTCCCGCGTGCGTAGAACACCAGCTTGCGCCTGGCGCCGTCGGCCCGAGCGCCAGGATGAAACACTTCGCGCGGAAAGGACGGTTCGAACCAGACGCCCCGCGCGGCGATGTTCGCGAGTCCGCTGCCCACAGGTGGTCATACAGCAAGCGGGTGTTGATCACGAAGCGGATGTCCTTGT
>Ga0105240_10002603_pt1 | contig 28865 bp, 27 predicted proteins | sample KBSC54metaG_FD_80426 | JGI IMG/M metagenome (GOLD analysis project Ga0105240, IMG submission 80426) | Corn rhizosphere microbial communities from Kellogg Biological Station, Michigan, USA - KBS C5-4 metaG | ecosystem: Host-associated > Plants > Roots > Rhizosphere > Soil | place: Michigan, USA... | reverse complement strand
CAAGGTCATCTGGCTGGATCTTCGCAAAGGCCGCTATTATGCCAAAGGCCAGAAACTTTATGCGCGGGGCTTGGATGGCACCTATGCGTGCCAGGAAGAAGCACGTGGCAGCGGTTACCGCCGCTCCCTGACCGGGCGTCGATGACCTTGTGTCCCACTCAAGGAAGAACCCAATAGCCCGCGCTGACGAGCCCTCCAGCGCCTCTCCCAACATCCCCCAGGATGACAGGATAAAATTCGGTTGCGGGTTCAATGAGCCGGGCCGCTAGCGCGGCTTGATCTGGATCAACCCGGCGCGCGGAACTTCCCGGAGCTTGGACCGGCCGGTCTCGACCGCCATTTCCTCGTGCACATCAAGCTTTTTCCGCCATGCCGATCCGTCCTAGATCAAAAGCGAACAGCGGGCAGACTCTCCTGCTGGCGATCCGTATCGGCGTGCTCGGGGTCCTGATTTACTGGTCCTTCATTCTGGTCCAGCCCTTCATACCTATTCTCGCGTGGAGCGTCGTCCTCACGGTCGCACTTTATCCGGCTTACCGGTGGCTATCGGTCACGCTCGGAGGCCGGCCGAAACTGGCGGCGGTGGTGCTGACGCTGTTGATTCTTCTCGTCGTCGTTGGGCCGGTGGCCTGGATCGGAGCAGGACTCGCCGACGGTTTGCGCGATCTGTCGCGCGGACTGGATGAAGGCCGGATTGTGCTGCCATCGCCACCGCCAGGAATCCGGCAATGGCCCCTCGTCGGCCAGTCCTTGTACGACCTCTGGAGCAGCGCTTCCGAAAACCTCGAACTGGCATTCAGGAAAGCGGCGCCGCATATTCGACCGCTGGCAAGCTACGTCCTCGCTTTCGCCGGAGGAGCGGGGATCGGCATGCTCAAATTCCTGCTGTCTATCGTCTTGAGCGCCTTCCTGTTTCCTTCGGCTCCCCGCGTGACCGCGGCCGTAAGGGAACTGTTGACGCAACTGGTCGCCGAGCGGAGCGAATATTTTCTTGTGCTTGCGACAAAGACGATCCGCTCGGTATCGGAGGGCGTGATCGGCATCGCGATGCTGCAAGCGCTTCTTACCGGGATTGCATTGAAAGTTGCTGGCGTGCCGTCCGCAAGCATATTGGCATTTGCCGTTCTGATGCTCTGCATCCTCCAAATCGGTCCGGCCATCATCCTGTTGCCGGTGATCATCTGGGTCTGGACCTCAAAGGAAACCGGCGTCGCGATCGCGATGACGGTATTCCTCGGAATTGTCGGTCTTGCAGATAACATATTAAAGCCGATCGTGATGGGTCGAGAGCTGCGAACGCCAATGCTGGTGATCTTTATCGGCGTGCTCGGCGGTACCCTTGCCCATGGATTGGTCGGCCTGTTCATCGGACCGATCGTGCTCGCGGTGGCCTGGGAGATCCTGGTCGCGTGGATCGGAGAGAGGAGGGCGGACGTCGTCCTGGCGCCCGATCCAAAGGCTGAGGTTCCAAATACGGAGATCGTGCGAGGGCGCTCGAAAGCGGAAGGCTTGACCTAGGTCAACACCAATAAATGTCAGCAGCAATGAAATGGGCACTTCCGAAGGAGCCCTCGCCATGCTGACAAATCCCGAGCAGATTTCCGCCAACGCGTTCCCTGGGATGGTCGGTGCCGCCCTGGAATACATGATCGACGCCGGCCAGCGTAGCGTGTTGTTCCTGGACGTGATGCGTCAGCGCGGCGAGCAGTATCGCGAGCATGTTGCGGAATCGGCGCCGCATGTCCTGAATTTTTCCGTCGAGCTATTGGTGGATGGCCGGACGCTGAACGAGCCGGTGAACTATGCGCTGGTAGCGATCGTTCCACCGGCCGGCACGGCTATCGACAACCAGCGTCGTCCCTTCATCGTGGTCGATCCGCGGGCTGGACACGGCCCCGGCATCGGCGGCTTCAAGGCGGACAGCGAAATCGGGGTGACCATGCAGGCAGGGCATCCCTGTTATTTCATCGGATTTCTGCCCGACCCGATGCCCGGGCAGACCATCGAAAAGATCGCGCGAGCGGAGGCGCTTTTCATTGAAACGGTGATCGCGCGGCATCCTGATGCGGATGGCAAGCCGTGCATCATCGGCAACTGTCAGGCCGGATGGGCCGTAATGATGCTGGCATCCATCCGCCCCGAGCTGTTCGGGCCGCTCATCATCGCTGGCTCGCCCTTGTCGTACTGGGCAGGCGTGCGAGGGAAAAACCCGATGCGCTATACCGGCGGCCTGCTCGGCGGCAGCTGGCTTGCGGCTTTGACGAGCGATCTCGGCGGCGGGAAATTCGACGGCGCGTGGCTGGTACAGAATTTCGAAAACCTGAACCCGTCGAATACCTATTGGTCGAAGCAATACAATGTTTATTCGAAAGTCGATACCGAGGCCGAACGCTATCTCGAATTCGAACGCTGGTGGGGCGGACACGTCAATCTGAATGCCGAGGAAATCCAGTTCATCGTCGATGAGCTTTTCGTGGGCAATAAGCTCGTTAGCGGCGAAATCAAATTCTCCGACGGGACCCCTGTGGACCTTCGCAACATCCGGTCCCCGATCGTTGTGGTTTGCTCCAAGGGCGACAATATCACGCCGCCGCAGCAGGCGCTGGGCTGGGTTCTCGATCTTTACAAGGATGTCGACGAGATCAGGTCTTATGGGCAGACCATCGTCTATACCGTTCATGAAACGATCGGCCATCTCGGGATTTTCGTGTCCGGCAGCGTCGCAACCAAGGAACACGCAGAATTCACCAGCAACATCGACCTGATCGATGTGCTTCCGCCAGGCCTCTATGAAGCGACATTCGAGGCGCGCGAAGGAGATTCCGACACGGTCGGCGGTAAATGGATCATGCGTTGCGAGCAACGAACGCTCGACGATCTGCGCGCGATGGGAAGAAATTCCGAGGGTGATGAGCGGAGGTTTGCGACCGCAGCTCGCGTGTCCGAAATAAACCTCGCTCTCTATCGCAAGTTCGTCCAGCCATGGGTGCAGCGGGCAGCGGCGCCGACGTCGGATCTGATGCAGCGAATGCATCCGCTGCGCCTGCAATACGAAATGTTCGGGGGTAATAATCCCTTGATGCGCGCCGTGGAGCGGGGCGCCGAGGTTGCGCGTGAGCAACGGAAGCCTGCGCGCGACGACAACCCGTTCCTGAAAGCCCAAAACGCAATATCCGAGCAGATCGTCACTTCGCTCGACCGGTGGCGCGATCAGGTCGAGGCCGCCAGCGAGGCGATGTTCCTGTGGCTCTACGGATCGCCGGCGCTGCAGGCGGCGGTTGGGATTGATCCGGAGTCGGCAACCGACAGGGCGCCGGGGATGTCCGCCCAATACCGCGAGTTATTGGATGCCCGGATCGCCGAGCTGAAAGCCAACATCGGCAAAGGCGGTATTCGAGAGTGCGTTGTGCGCAGCCTGCTCTATATCGGCAGTACGAGAGGCATGGTGGATGAGCGTAGCCTAGAGGCCTTGCGCCGCATCCGCAAGAACGACAACGAGCAGATGTCGAACGAGCAGATGTCGCTCGCCGCGTTCAAGTCGATGGTTCGCGAGCAGTTTTTCATGTTGCTCCTCGATCAGGCTGCCACCCTGGCCGCTATCCCAGCCATGCTGCCGGAGAGCAAAGAGGACCGGCAAAAGGCCGTCGTCGTCATCCGCAGCGTGCTTTCGGCAAGCGGCGAGATCACGGGTGCGACCGCTGAGCGGCTTGAACAGATCATCCAGCTCTTTCTAGGCGATTTCGACCGCCATCCGGGGACGAACACCCTGTCATTCGATCGGCAGAGCAAGGCTTCCTGACCACCAATCGTAACCGGATGGACCCGAACAATGAGCACCGACACCGCAGAAGACCGTCCTGCCAGCAAATACGATCGTCTGATACGGGCGGCGAAAGCTGTGCCCTCGGTCGACGCGATCGTTGTCCATCCCTGCGATGAGACCTCGTTGCGGGGGGCTATCGAGAGCGCCAAGCAGGGCATCATCCGGCCGGTCCTGGTCGGGCCGATTGAGAAAATCCGGGCCACGGCAGCAAAGTACGCGTTGGATATATCGGGTCTGGAATTGGTCGAGGCCCCGCATAGCGAGGCTGCGGCGGCAAAGGGTGTCGAACTGATCCGCGCCGGCAAGGGTGAGATCCTGATGAAGGGAAGCCTTCACACGGATGAACTCATGCGCAGCGTCGCGGCCAAGACTAACGGCCTGCGAACGCAGCGGCGAATCAGCCATGTCTTCGTGATGGATGTTCCCTCCTATACGGAAACCGTGTTTGTCACGGATGCCGCCATCAACATTTTCCCCGACCTCGAAGCCAAGCGCGACATCATCCAGAACGCGATCGATCTGTTCACGCAAACGGGTTTCGGAGAGCAGCCCCGGGTGGCCATTCTGTCGGCGGTTGAGACCGTGACCTCGGCCATTCCATCGACAATCGAGGCCGCCGCGCTCTGCAAGATGGCTGACCGGGGTCAAATCACCGGCGGCCTGCTGGACGGCCCGCTGGCGTTCGACAACGCTGTCAGCGTGGATGCTGCCAGCATCAAGGGTATCCGATCCGAGGTCGCTGGACGCGCGCAGATCCTGGTTGTCCCAGATCTCGAGGCCGGCAACATGCTGGCGAAGAACCTCGCTTATTTCGCCAAGGCTGACGGCGCTGGGATTGTGCTCGGGGCGCGCGTGCCAATCGTTCTGACCTCGCGCGCGGACCCGCCGCGGGCACGGATGGCCTCATGCGCCGTTGCGGCGCTTTACGCCCATGCCCGCCGTAGCCTGAACCCCGTTGCCGGATAGCGCCATGGACACGATTCTTGTCGTCAACGCAGGTTCATCCAGCGTCAAATTTCAGATCTTCGCGGTGGATGGGAACGGTGCTCTCGCACGCCAGATAAAGGGTCAGATCGACGGAATCGGCAGTCGCCCAAGGTTGCGCGCAAAGGGTCCGAATGAGGATACGTTGGCCGATCGTGCCTATCCCATTGAAAGCGTCGGTGACGTTCAAGCCGCCCTCGATGTCGCCGGCGAATGGCTGCGGGATGAATTGAACATCAGGCCGGTCGCTGTCGGGCACCGCGTCGTGCATGGCGGTCCGCACTATGATCAGCCGGCTCTGATCGATCAGGCGGTTGTCCAGCGTCTGGAGAAGTTCAGTGCGCTGGCTCCCTTGCACCAGCCTTATAACCTGGCGCCGATCCGCTCGCTCATGAAAAACTTTCCGTCGCTGCCCCAGGTGGCCTGCTTCGATACGGCGTTCCACCGCTCGCATGGCGCGCTCGCCGATTACTACTGCATCCCCAAGGAGCTTCATGCCGAGGGCATCAGGCGATACGGTTTTCATGGGCTATCCTATGAATACATTACAAGGATGCTGCCGAAGGTCGCGCCCGAGGCTGCCCGCAAACGAGTGATTGTTGCTCATTTGGGAAGCGGCGCATCCATGTGTGCCATCAACGATGGCAAGAGCGTCGACAGCACGATGGGGTTTACGGCTCTCGACGGCTTGCCGATGGGGACCCGGCCCGGACAGCTCGATCCCGGGGTCCTTTTGTACCTGTTGTCCGAGAAAGGGATGTCAGCCTCCGACCTGAGTGATTTCCTTTATCGGAAATGCGGCCTGAAAGGGCTTTCAGGCATCAGCAACGACGTTCGTGAACTGCTGGATAGCGATGACCCCTATGCGATCCTGGCCATCGAGTATTTTGTCTATCGCGCAGGCCTCAGTGCCGGAATGCTTGCGGGGGCGCTGCAGGGACTTGACGCCTTCGTATTCACAGCAGGAATTGGCGAGAACTCCCCGTTTATCCGCAAGCGGATCGCGGACCGGCTCGCCTGGCTGGATGTCGAACTCGACGAAGATCGAAACAATAAAAATGCCTCGTGCATAACGAGCAAGACAAGCCGCGTTCCGGTCTATGTCATCCCGACCGATGAGGAGCGGATGATTGCCCAACATACGGTCTCACTGCTGATGAGCGAGAAGGTACCAAGCCATGCCCGACACTAACCCCAGCATCCCCGTATATCCCGAATCCAGTGTGGCGCTGAAAGGTAAAAAGGGCCTGGTTGTCGGCATTGCAAACGATCATTCGATCGCCTGGGGCTGTGCCCGGGCATTTCGTGCCCTCGGTGCCGAGCTGGCCGTCACTTACCTGAATGACAAGGCGAAGGGCTACGTCGAGCCCCTTGCGAAGGCGCTGAACGCGTCAATGTTCATGCCCCTCGACGTCAGCGTCGAAGGCCAGCTTGAACAGGTCTTTGAGCGGATTGGAAAGGAGTGGGGGCAGCTCGATTTCCTTCTTCATTCGATCGCGTTCTCGCCGAGAGACGCCCTGCAGGGCCGGGTGGTGGACGTCGACCGAACCGGGTTCCTCAAGACGATGGATGTGTCATGTTGGTCATTCATCAGGATGGCCCATTTGGCGGAGCCGCTGATGAAAAAAGGTGGCACCTTGTTCACCATGACCTATTACGGCAGCCAGATGGTCGTCGAAAACTATAACATCATGGGCGTCGCCAAGGCCGCTCTTGAAGCATCCGTGCGATATCTCGCGGCCGAACTCGGCCCGAAAGGCATCCGCGTGCACGCGATCTCGCCCGGCCCGCTGGCGACGCGCGCAGCTTCGGGCATTCCCGAATTCGATGAATTGATGGACAAGGCGAAATCCAAGGCTCCGGCCCGCAGCCTGGTGAGCATCGAGGATGTCGGCAATGCCACAGCGTTCCTCGCGCTCGACGGCGCCAAGCTGATGACGGGCGGAGTGACCTACATCGATGGCGGTTATCACATCATCGATTGATCGACAGCGCCAAGCCGACATCGGTTTGTCGGCTGAAAGCTGCGCCCGTAAAGGCGCTTCCGGCCGTCAAAGCTTCATCTCGGGGACGTCATCCAGGGTGTCGAGTTCGGCTTCGGTCAGCGCGATGACTTCGCCGACACGGATGCCCGGTGCGGTCTCAAGCAGGGTGGCGCGGCCGTTCGGAAAGCCGATCACCGCCAGATCGGTGACAAGCAGATCCACCGGTCGGATGGATGTCAGTGGCAGGTTGCACTTTGCGACCACCTTCGACTTGCCCTTTGCCGCGTGCTGCATGGCGACAATAACGCGCTTGGCGCCGGTCACCAGATCCATGGCGCCTCCCATGCCGGGGATGAGTTTTCCCGGGATTGTCCAATTCGCCAGATGGCCTGCGGCATCGATCTGAAGTCCACCCAGCACCGTGACATCCACGTGACCGCCTCGGATCAATCCGAACGAGGTTGCGCTGTCGAACGTGCATGCGCCAGGAAGAGCGCTGATCATCCGGCCGCCGGCATCGGTCAGCATTGGATCGGTCATGCCCTCTTCGGGCATTGGACCGGTGCCGATCAGGCCGTTTTCGGACTGAAAGAAAACGTTCCGCCCCTTCGGCACGTAATGGGCGACGAGCGTCGGAATCCCGATCCCGAGGTTGACCAGATTGCCGGGCTGAAGCTCTTGAGCGACGCGTTTTGCGATGACGATTTGCGGGTCCATGGGTCAGCCATTGGTAACGAGGTAATCGACAAGCGGGCCAGGCGTCATCACGTGATCGGGTGGGATGACGCCCACCGGCACGATGTGTTCGGCGGTGACAATGACCGTGTCGGCGGCCATCGCCATAATCGGATTGAAATTGCGCCCCGTCAGCCCGTAGGAGAGGTTGCCGAGATAGTCGGCGAGAAAGGCGTGAATCAGCGCGAATTCGGCGCGCAACGCGACTTCGAGCAAAAATTGTTTCCCATCGACGGCAATCTGCTGTTTTCCGTCGGCGACAACCGTCCCGATACCCGTGGGCGTTAGAACGCCACCGAGCCCATGACCTCCTGCGCGAATCCGCTCGATCAAGGTCCCCTGTGGCACCAGATCGACGTCGATCTCGCGATCTTTCATCTTCCCCTGTACAGTGGGATTGAGCCCAATATGGCTTGCCACCAGCTTCGAGACGAGGGAGTTGTCGAACAACTTGCCAACGCCTCTGCCCGGCGCCGCCGCATCGTTGCAGATGATGGTCAGTCGCCCCTTCTGCTGCCGAACGATTTCGTCGACAAGGCGGTGTGGTGTCCCCACACCCATGAACCCGCCGACCATCACGCTAGCCCGTGGGGGGATCAAGGCGACGGCTTCTGCGATAGATACTGCCTTCATGCCTGTACCCCTTGATAAATGCCGGGAGACACAGGCACCAAGATGCGAAGTCAAAAGCGCGACTATTTGATCTGAATCAAGGAATATCTTGCAGGAGATTAGGCCTTAGTCAGGTAGGATTGTTTTGCGTTCCCATTTATGCGAGACAATCAGCGGTTGATTTTTCCTCGGTTTGCGTCTTTTTGCGCGGGAGAATTGGCGAATAATTTACTGTAGGCTTGCGCGGGAAGGATGCGGCCCGTGCATGGTGATATGAATTTCGTCCGGGCGGTAAGGCGATCTACCGGTTTGCCGCAATGCGTACTGCCACGCTGTCAACATCCGAACCCTTCACAAGGAGGCGGGCTTGGTCGGTGTCGTTCATGTCGTTGACGACGACGCATCGTTCAGAACCTCGATCAAGCGCAGGCTCAAGATCGCGGGCTACGAGGTAGCGACCTACGCGAATGCGCAGCAGTTGCTTGACAATCTCCCCGCGGAAACCGGCCCATCCTGCATTCTGCTCGACGTGCAGATCCCCGGCCTTACCGGTCCGGAGTTACAGGCCCGGCTGGTTGAGATGGGCCTGAGAATCCCGATCATTTTTCTGACCGGCCACGGCGATATCCAGATTTCAGTCAAGGCTATCAAGGCGGGTGCGGAGGAATTTCTCACCAAGCCGGTTTCCACCAATCTTCTCATTGAGACAATCAAACAGGCTCTTTCCAGGCATGTCGTTTCCATGGCCCGCACCAGCAGGCTGGATGAGTTACGTGCGCGGCTGTCATCGCTGACGCCCCGTGAACGGCAGGTTTTTGACCTCGTTATCTTCGGCAAGATCAATAAGCAGATCGCCTTCGAACTCGGGACGACCGAGCGAACGGTGAAGGCGCATCGCCACCAGGTTATGGAAAAAATGAAGGCCCCATCGCTGGCGGCGCTTGTGTCGATCGCCGACCAACTTGGCCTGGCCGCCGCCGACAAGGTGGACCCGTCGATTGGGTAGGTTGCGGCCTTGTGACCGCGATAACGGAGGCCAGCGGCCGTGCTAATCGAGGTCTGTCGATGAGTGTATCTCTCAATCTTCTCGAAAAGGCCCCTTCGCGACTGCAATTTCGCCTGTCGATCAGAAAGAAGATCCTTAGCACCGCCATCGGGCTCGTCGCTCTGATGATTATAACCGCGGCGCTCTCGATGATCATGTCGGGCACTGTTGGTTATCTGCTGCGCGAATTGAATGACAGGTATTTGCCGGCCTACAACAACCTGGTCACCGTCAATCTCACCTCCTACGAACGCGCGCTGGTATTTCGGCAAATGGTCATTGCCAAGATGCAGATGCCGCCTGACGAAGCTCTCTATACGGCGCGGTTGCAGGCTTTCAGAACCAAGAACCGCGAAGTAGAGCAGGCGGCCAACAGTGCGAGGGCGTTAATCAACGCCATCATTGAAGACAAGAACACGCCCTCGGACAATGCGTCGCTCGCGCGGATCGACAGTCGCATCGAAAGCGCTATGGAAGACACCCGGAAAAGGCTGGCGGCGGCGGACGACATAGTGATCGGGCGCCTTGAATCCGGAGATTTCGAAGGTGCCCGCAAGACGCTCATGGAAGTTGACGCGCTGCGCGCGCAGTTCATGGATCGGATCGATCGCATCCGCTACGACATGCTTGGTCAGGTATTTGCGAGTTCGATGGCGGTCATCAACAAGCAGACCAACGTCCTGTGGATTTCGGCTGCCGTTACCGGCATCGCCGCCCTGATCGGTCTTTTCGTTGCCTTCCTCGTCAGCAGCGGCATCACCCGCGCAATCCGCCTGCTGCTGCAGGGTACCCGGGAAGTCGAGGCGGGGCATTATGAGAAGGCGATCGCCGTGAAAACGAGCGACGAGATCGGCGATCTTTCAAATGCATTCAATCGGATGGTTCAGCAGTTGCGCCAGAATGAGCGTATCCGAGAGACCTTCGGAAGATATGTCGACCCGCGTATCGTGCGGGGCCTGATCGATCAGCCAGACCTTGGCGCGGACGGCGAAAGGCGGGTCATGACCGTACTGTTCTGCGACATGAAGGGGTTCACCAAGCTCAGCGAGAACGTAACGCCACAGGGCCTCGTCAAACTGATGAACCGGTACTTTAACACGATGTCCGAACCGATCCGGGACAATCGAGGTATCATCGACAAATATATTGGCGATGCGATCATGGCCTATTGGGGGCCACCGTTCGTCAATGAGGACGAGCAATTCCAGCTCGCCATGCAGGCCGCACTCGCAATGTGCGATCGCGTGGCTGAACTGCGGACTTCGCTTCCGGAACTGTTGGGTGTTCGTTCGATTTCCGCGGAGTGTGATGTGCGGATCGGTGTGGCAACGGGCGAGGTTCTCGTTGGCAGCATCGGCTCGCAGTTCATGATGAATTACACGGTCATGGGGGATGCGGTAAATCTCGCGTCTCGTCTGGAAAGCGCGAACAAGTATTTTGGTACGCGGATCCTTGCTTCTGGAACTTCGGTGAGCAGTCTCGATGGGGATATCGAGATGCGCGAGCTCGATCGCCTCATTGTGGTTGGCCAAACCCATGCCGAGGACGTCTTTGAGATCATGGGTCGCAAGGAGCAGCTCTCGCCAGCCCAGCTGAAATTGAAATCACAATATGCCGAAGGTCTGGCTGCCTATCGGGCGCGCAACTGGGACGAAGCGCGTCGGTCCTTTGCGGCTGCATTAGTGACCGCCCCCGATGACGGTCCGTCCATGGTGATGATGAAGCGGCTGGATTCCTTTGCAGTAACACCACCGCCTGCCGATTGGGATGGCGCCTGGCAGCTGGACGGAAAATGAGGACCCTCCGATCTCTGCAGATCCAAAGCTGGTGTGCGTTTGCGCGGTCCTGCCCCTCGTCGGGAGTGCCCCTCATCCTCTTGACCTAGATCAAGCCGGCCGGGAGCGTCTGGAGATGCTTCTGGCTGTGGCAATGCGGATGACTGACATGAGTCAGAGTGGGCAACAGCAGACACCGGTGCGCGCGCGCGTCTCGCCGCCAGGGTGGATCAGGGGCTATCGGCCCTCATTGCTGGCCGGGGACAGTGTCGCCGGTCTCACGCTCGCCGCCTACGCCCTGCCGGTTTCGCTTGCCTATGCGGGGCTCGCGAATTTGCCGCCACAGGTCGGCATCTATGGCTATCTGCTCGGCGGCGTGGGGTACGCCCTGCTTGGCTCCTCCAGGCAACTGGCGGTGGGCCCGACATCGGCGATCTCGCTGATGATCGCGGCAACCGTCGGGACGCTCGCGCCGGGCGATCCCGTCCACTATGCCCAGATTGCGAGCGCGGTAGCTTTTATCGTTGGGGTGCTTTGTCTGCTGGCCTGGTGGCTGCGGCTCAGCGTTCTGATGACGCTGGTGAGCGACAGCATCCTGGTTGGCTTCAAGGCAGGCGCGGGCCTGACCATTATCATGACGCAGTTGCCGAGCCTGTTTGGGGTCGCAGGCGGAGGGCATAATTTCTTCGATCGCGCCTTTCAGTTTGCAGGCCAGCTCCCGAATTTTCAGCCAATCGTACTCGGCATTGGCCTGATTGCGGTTGTGATTCTGATCGCTGGAGAGCGGATATTTCCAGGGCGGCCGATCGGATTGGGGGTCGTAGCCGCGTCGATCGTGGTGTCGTCCTTCTTTGCTCTCGCGACCAGGGGCGTTGCGATCACGGGCGATGTTCCGGCAGGCCTGCCGGTGCCCGCGTTTCCGAAATTCGGCATGCTCGAGTTCGAGGAGGTCTTTCCGCTTGCGGCTGGTTGTCTCCTGCTGGCCTATGTGGAGGGCGTATCCGCGGCGCGAAGCTTCGCCACAAAACACGGGTATACCCTCGACCCTAGGCAGGAATTTCTCGGGCTGGGCGCGGCAAATCTGCTTGTCTCGCTTGGACAGGGTTACCCGGTAGCGGGCGGCCTCTCGCAATCGGCGGTGAACGACATGTCAGGGGCCCGCACTCCCCTGGCTCTCATTATCTGTTCGGCCACCTTGGCGCTCTGCCTCATGTTCTTCACCGGTCTGCTGACGGACCTGCCAAAGACCGTGCTGGCGGCCATCGTCTTTGCGGCGGTTTACAAGATGGTGGATGTGCAGGCCTTGGCCCGGATGTGGCGGATCAGTCGCATCGATTTCTACGCGGCGGCGATTTCGCTCGGAGCTGTGCTGTTTCTCGGGATTCTTCAGGGCATATTGCTGGCGGCCATCGCCTCGATCATGTTGCTCTTGCTGCGGGCATCCCAGCCGAACGTCGCATTTGTGGGTCGCGTGCCGGCAACAGGTCGGCTGTCGGACATGGCAAGGCATAGCGATGCAAGGCCACTGCCTGGACTGGTGGTGTTCCGGCCGGAGGCCTCTCTCCTCTATATCAATTCCGAAACCGTGTTGCGGGCGGTGCAGCGGACATTGTCGACGGCACCTCGCTGCGAACGATTGATCTGTGATCTCTCCGCGGCGCCTTTCATCGATCTGGCCGGCACCAAAATGCTGCGCGATCTGAACCATGAACTCATGGAAGACGGCATTGAGTTTCGCATTGTCGGGGCGCACGGACAGGTCCGCGACCTGCTGCGGGCCGATGGGTTGGCAGACGAGATGGACAGCGAATTCTGGCTGCGCTCGTTGGAAGGCGTGATTGACACCCCTAGCCCAAGACACCCGGCCCTTTGACCTGAATCAATCCGGGCTGAGGCAAGTCGCTAGACTTGGCACGCAAACCTAACGCATTGGAGGGCGTCATGCCGATGAATAAAGCCGTCTCAGCCATGTTTCTTGCCTTGCTCGTGTGGGCAGGTCTACCCGCTCCATCCCGCGCTGATACCGGGACCGTACGGGTGGTGTTCACCAAAGGCGGGTTCATCGTAGGTATCGGCGGCGGCCAGGGCGTTCTGACTTTCCATGGCAAGCACTATCCCTTCACGGTTTCCGGTGCCAGTTTCGGTGCAACCATCGGCGCGTCAACGACTAATCTGGTTGGCAAGGCGCTCAACATCAACTCACCCGGCGATATTGCTGGCAGCTACAGCACGGTTGGCGCGGGCGGAGCGCTTGCGGCGGGTGCCGGCGGAGTGCAATTGCAGAACGCGCGCGGCGTGATCTTGCAGCTTTCGGGGGCCAAGGTGGGAGTAGAATTGTCGGCCGCCCTTGGGGGGGTCACCATCACCATGAATTAGAGGCAATGCCAGGTTAGAGGCAATGGCAAAACAAGCGGCTGCTCCGGCGGAGCCGCTTGCATCTCGCCTAATAGCGCTCGGCCACCGCCTTCACCCGGCGCAGACCGATCTGATCGTTATAGCTGTCTTTCATATTGCGTTCGGGAAGTTTGACCTTGTCGCGCTTGATCTTCTTGTAGGGGATCCGCTCCAGAATATGGGCGATGCAATTCAGCCGCGCCCGACGCTTGTCATCGGAGCGGACAATTCGCCATGGCGCATGTTTCGAGTCGGTGGCTTTCAGCATCTTATCGCGAGCGCGGGAATAACTGTACCAGCGCCCGAAGGATTCGGTGTCCATGGGGCTCAGTTTCCACTGCCGAAGCGGATCCTCGATCCGCGCCATGAAACGGAGTTCCTGCTCTTCCATTCCTACCTCAAGCCACACCTTGATGAGGATGATGCCGCCTTCGGTCGCATATTTTTCGACCTCTGGACACAGCTTGAGAAAACGCGCGTGCTCGGCCGGCGAGCAGAAGCCCATCACGTATTCGACGCCGGCGCGGTTGTACCAGCTCCGGTCGAAAATAACGACTTCGCCGCCCGCCGGAAATTGCTCCATATATCGCTGCATGAACAATTGAGATTTCTGACGTTCGGTCGGAGCGGGCAATGCGACCACCCGGAATACGCGCGGGCTGACCTTTTCGGTCAAGGCCTTGATCGTTCCGCCCTTGCCCGCAGCATCGCGCCCTTCGAACAAGATGATGACGCGTAACTTCTTTTCCTTGACCCAATCCTGCAGGTGGCAAAGCTGCACCTGCAGCTTGCGCAGCTCCTTTTCATAGGCCTTGCGTTTCATTTTCTCGGGACTTCCGTTTTTGCCCATTGACTGACTGGCTCCGGGTTAAGTGAAACGCGACAAGGCGGCGTGGATCAGGCCCATGCGATCGTGATGCCGATGTCCCCCGGCACGTCGCCGGAGAAATCGATGACCTGGTATTTGATGCGATAGCCCCGCGGTCGCAGGTGGTCGGCCCAGAGCTGATAGATTTCCTTTGGGATACCGGTCAGGGTGGTTTCCCAGCCGGGCTCCATCTGGTTAATGGCCCGTCCCCGGTCGGTGCAGAGCAGGTTCGGGAATCGGTAGACCTCAACCTCGGACAAGCCGTTGCGAACGGCTCGCTGGATCACGTTTGAGGCAAGCTGAATCCTCTCCTCTTCACTGAGGCCGGAGGGGGCGCTCAGTTTCTCGACCAATGCAAGTTTCGCGGCCTCGGCGGCCTGTTTGGCTTTTGCGTGTTGGGCCACCTTGTCCTTGTCATTCAGGGCCGCTTGCCGCTGGTTGTCTTTCGCGGTTGGCAGCAGCGCGTCGATGTTGTTGGCCATTTTTCGAGATCCTCGATAAAAAAACCTGACCCAAATTGTCGACCGGCGGCCTCCGCCTCCCTTGATCCAGATCAAGCTGTGATCCTTCTCGTCGGCACACCTCTGTGCACCGGCGTGAGCAGGGCTCGCCCGCCGGACATGGAGGGAAAATTGAGCGAAGCGATGCATCCGATGGCTCCCCACCACCTGCCATTCTACGTCCCGGGTCCGGATGGTTCGGACCCGCTGATGGTCGTGATGGGCATTTTCCTGATTGCCGCCGTGCTCGGCGTCGGAAATCTGTATCTCCGGCTGCACAGTCTCCCAGAGCGGATGGCGCACAAATCCGAGAAGTTTCAATTCGAGATCGTCGCCATGCTGTGCCTGATCTCGCTCTTCACCCATATCCATCTGTTCTGGATCGTAGCCCTCCTGCTTGCCGTCATTGACATTCCGGATTTCGGCTCGCCGTTGCGGCGCATTGCCGGATCCGTCGAAAAGATCGCGGGCGATACTCCCGAATCCGAACCTGCCGCAACAGTCGCTTCAGCGGAAGAGAGTTCGGGGGAGGGACAAGCGCCATCGTCATCTGAGGCCGTGGCCACGAGCGGGAAGGTTCGCAGCCATGCTTGAGCTCATGATCTGTTCGATGGTCACGCTGCTGCCCGACTATCTGTTTCGCCGGTATGTCCAGGGTAAGCGGTTCGGGAAGGAAATTACGATCTATTCGGTTTGGTTCGAATTGCGCTGGGGCATTACCGGTTGCCTGATGCTAACCGTGTCCCTTATCGCACTGGTATTCTATTTCCATCCGTCGACCAGCAGTGCGACATTGATGTACCGAACCGTTCCGATCCTGCCGGAAGGCTCGGGCCGCGTGGCTGAAGTGAATGTCGGCTTCAGCGCGCCGGTGAAAAAGAACGACGTCATCTTCAGGCTGGACAGCGCCCGGCAGCAGGCCGCCATGGAATCCGCGCGGCGCAAGATCACGGAAGTGGATGCGCAGATGAAAGCGGCCGAGATCGACGTTGAGCGGGCAGATGCCCAGACACGCGAAGCCGAAGCCCAGAAGCAGCAGGCCAAGGACGAACTCGACGTCAAGTCCGAACTGCAGCGTCGCAATCCCGGAATCGTGGCGCAGCGCGATATCGAGAAGCTGCAGGTTGCGGTTGACCAGCGGCAAGCTGGGGTCGACGCCGCCGTCGCTTTCAAGCAGGCGGCCAGTTCAAAACTATCGACTTTGTTGCCCGCAGAGAAAGCCAGTGCCGAAGCCGCGCTTGCTCAAGCCCAGGTAGACCTGGACAAGACCTACGTCCGCGCCGGAGTGGACGGCAGGGTGGAGCAGTTCCTTCTCCGCGTCGGTGACGTGGTCAATCCGCTGATGCGCCCGGCCGGAATCCTGATTCCCGATGGCGCCGGATCGCAGGCCTTGCAGGCGGGCTTCGGTCAGATTGAAGGCCAGGTCATGAAGGAAGGGATGGTTGCCGAGGCGGCATGTACGTCGAAGCCCTGGGTCATCATCCCGATGGTGATTACGGTGGTTCAGGACTACATCGCCGCCGGCCAGTTTCGCGGTGGCGAGCAACTCATCGAATTGCAGAATAATCGGACCCCCGGGACGATTACGGTTTTCCTCGAACCGATCTACAAGGGAGGGCTGGAGGGCGTGACGGCGGGCAGCAGCTGCATCGTCAACGCGTACACCAGCAATCATGAGCTGATCAAGGATGAGAACAACACCACCGCCGGCCAGCGCTTCGTCCTGCATGCCGTCGATGCGGTTGGCCTGGTGCACGCTCTGCTGTTGCGGATCCAGGCTCTCTTGATGCCGTTCAAGACGCTGGTTCTGACCGGCCATTGATAAGCTCCGGATGCTCGCGGCCCCTAAAAGGCTTCGGTATCCGGCCAATATTTTTAAGTACTTCTAAAATACAATGCCGCTTTCACGAAAGCCTCGATTTGGTATGCTGCGGTATAACCGCAGGCCGCAGGTCAGCCGCAATGCCGGGGGATAGGACGCTCCATTTCACGATCATGCAGCCGCTCTGCCGCTGCATCGGCATTTTTGGACTCCTCGTTGTCCTGATTCCGATCCTCCCCGAAGCTCGCGCTGATTTTGCGAAGGAGACGACGCTCATCTTCGATAAGGAAAGTGTCGGCCGCGCCATGATCGGGGCTGCTGCCGCTTACTTTGCACAAGGCGTCGCCGGACAAACGGCTGCCGCCGTTACCGCGCTTGAAGAGCCTGAAAGTTTGGCCAACCCGACATCCTCCGGGGTCACAGCGCCAGGTGCGGATGCGGGGGAGTCGACAGGTTTTCGTATCAGCCAACTTTCCCAGCCGTCGAAAAGCGAATCAGACGTTCAGGACTTATCGATCATCAACCGCTACCGCTGGGAAATCGCACTGGTCGGAGCCGTTGTGGTCTTCCAAATGCTTCTGATCATTGGCCTGATCTCCGAGCGGCATCGACGCCAGAAAGCGGAGGTCGATGCCCGCGAGCGCATGTCGGAACTCGCGCATGTCAATCGATATACCATGGCGGGTGAACTCGCGACCTCCATCGCGCACGAACTCAGCCAGCCCCTGGGTTCAATTCTCGTCAATGCCGAGACGGCGGAACTCATGCTGGCGTCGCCAACGCCGGACATGGAGGAGATCCGCAACATTCTGACCGACATAAGGCGGGACGATGAGCGTGCAAGCGAGGTCATTCGCCGCCTGCGAAGCCTGTTGAGGAAGGCGCCATTTGAACCGACCGAAGTGAATCTCAACGACATCGCTGAGGAGGCAGTGGAATTCGTTGGCAGGATGGCCGTTGCGCGCGAGGCCGTACTGGACTTCAGAACGGAAACGCCTGAGCTTGGGATCGTCGGCGATCGAATCCAGGTCCAACAAGTGATTATCAATCTGATGCTGAACGCGCTGGATGCGACGTCCGATATGATGGTTGAGCGCCGCAAGATCACCATCCGAACGGCGGCGAGCAATGGGACGGCAGAACTCTGCGTCTCCGACCGGGGGCCGGGCATTCCCACGCCCCAATTGTCATCGGTGTTCGAACCGTTCTTCACGACCAAACCCGAGGGGATGGGAATGGGTCTGTCGATTGCCCGAACAATCGTCACAGCGCATCACGGTACCATTGAAGTCGACAACCATCCCGAATGCGGCGCCACTTTTCGGATCAGGTTGCCCATTTCAAAATCCTGGAAAGCCAGGTCGCAAAGCGCGGTGCAATGAACCAGGTTCGCTTGGCCTCTAACGGGGCCATGCTCGTGCGGCGGCGCGTTTCAATCATGGCCTCGAATTGCCAGCGCGGCTTTGGGCTTTCGCGGGGCCGGGCTATCCTGCAACGGGCAGTGTGATTTCGAACGTCGAGCCCTGGGGGCCTGATTTGGCCAGATTCAGACGGCCTCCATATCTCTCGATGATGGTGCGGCATATGGCCAGTCCCAATCCCATGCCCGCGGGTTTGGAAGTAAAGAAAGCCTCAAAGACGCGTTCTTGGTCCTCCGCCGGGATACCCGTGCCCGTGTCCTCGATGGAGAGGACAACGAACGAGCCTCGTTCCATTCGCGTGCCGATGTTCAATCGGCAGCCCTCGCGGGGAGTGGAGGCCATCGCCTCGATCGCATTCTTGAACAGGTTCAGAATGACCTGCTGCACCTGCGCCGGATCGGCATGCACGAACGGCGCCTCGACCCGAAACTCCGTCGCGACCACGATTCCGTTAAACTGCAAGTCGTGCTGCAACAGCCGCAACACCTGCCGCGCGACGCCCTCGACGCTGATCGTGACCGGCTGATCGGCTACATCCTTGAACAGCCTTCGAACGCTTGCGATTGTCTCGTTCACCCGAAGGCTTGCTTCTCCGATATCACCGAGAATGGCACGCAACTCGTCGAGTTGGGGAGGTTCTCCAACAAGTTCATGTTGCGCGGTGGCTACGTTCAATGTGATCGACGCCAACGGCGAATTTATTTCATGAGCAATCGCGGCGGTTGCCGCGTCTATGCTCACAAAGCGGTTGGCGCGCTCGCGCCGCTGCATCACCAGAGCGCTGGCGAGCCGGGAATAAAGCACGGTCATTTCCGTGACCAAAACGGACAGCAGCGTGAAGCTTGCGACCAGGGCAAAACCCCGAGCGGTATACCAGCCTACGGAAAATCGAGAAGCGCCCGCATAGACGGCCACCAGAAAGTTGGGGACTGCTGCAAATAACGTGACCATCAGCCACAGATCGAGCACGGTGCGTCTGCGCAGAAAGAGCACGATGAGCGTGGCGCAGTTCAACAACGTGAGGCCTACGTTGAATTGATTGCTGAGTCGCGTCTGCAGGAAGAGCCCGCTTGTGAAGAATTTCGGCAGATGCTCGGTTTGGCTAATGGCTAGCCAGGACAACAGACCTATCGTCGCAGCCAGCCATGACAGCGTAATTGTTATGTTCAATTTCGGCGCTCGCCGGGATAGCGTCCCTCTGTCCTTGAACAGCGCGTAGGCCAGAATGCTCAGGGGAAATGTGGTGTACCAAAGGACGAAGAACCACGCGGGTGTGTTGTAGACATCGCCTATCAGCCCGTTGGGCGAGTAGCTGCCCGGAAAACTCAGGGCTTGCAGAAAGGCAAACGTGCCGGCGCAAATATACCCGCTCCCGACAAGCAGCAATGCAGGGTGGGGCTGCACCGAATATTGAGCGAACAGGAGCGTCGCGGTGAGCAGATCAGCTGCGCTCAGGACCGTCTGAACGACGGGGATAAAGCTGTCCAACCGGCCAATTTGCAGGCTCTCGAAAGGAAGGAGAGGAACCCAGACCGCCAGCATGCCGACGACAATACCAAGAGCCATTGCGCGGTGTCGCGGGGTGTACGGCATCAAAGCGACCACCATCGGTGGGTCGTGATCTGCCGGGAGCGCAAAGTGGCGAGTATCCGCGTTCAGCATTTCTGGATCCGCGTGCCTCAAGTTTTTAGCAGCATATTCGGGCTTGGGCATTTGGCCAAAGGTCTGAACCCGGTCTTTGGCGGGTATTTCCGTAAGCTTAGTCTATATCTACGGGGCTCGCAGCCGCGGAGAGCTGCTAATTTCGATCACATCAGCATCCACGGCAGATGCTTTTGATCTTGGAGCCGACCCGTTTATTCTCCATCTCCAGGAGATCGGCCAGAGGCGTGCTCGAACTGTCCGCAGCCGCCGACGGCGCCGAGACGTTGCGGGGAGCGGCTTCCGAGCCGGTCGGCTTGCCGGCCACGGCCGGGGGCGCCACACGATCATAGCAAGCCAGCCGATCCCTTGGATTGGCGACGGTCCGACATTCCGGCGATTGCGCCGCTGCGGCAGTCGGAAGGCAAAAGATGAGCATCAGGATCGCTGCGTGTTTCATGCGGGGGCCTCCGTCAGGAATGCCCTAGCATTCGACAATCTCCGACCCTTGATCTCGATCAAGCCCACGCCCTGGGAATGTGCCCCCTTTGCGCATCGATGCGTGCGATCGCGTCAATCTTCGCACGCTTTTGGATTCGAGGGAGTTGGCGATGACCAAAGGCAGGTTCGCGTGGCTTGTGGTGGTGCTTTTGAGCTCAATGCCGTCGCTTGCGATCGCCCAAAGCGGCGGTGGTTCAACGGATCAGAACACCTCGACGCAGGCATCCCCACCGCCGAACACCGCGCCGACCGCGCCGCCCACAACTGCCGCGCCTGCGCCGGCGGCCGCACCCGCACCGAGCACAGCGCCTGCCGCGTCAGGCGGTGGGCAGCAGGCCAGCGATGACTTGCTGAAACCCGAGCAGATCGAAGCCCTGGTCGCCCCGATTGCCCTTTATCCCGATGCGTTGCTGGTGAACGTGCTGGCGGCGTCGACTTATCCGTTGGAAGTCGTCCAGGCGGACCGCTGGCTAAAAGCCAACAAGAACCTGAAAGGCGATGCGCTGAAAAACGCGGTCGACAAGCAGGAATGGGACGAGAGCGTGAAGGCACTGGCAAGCACGGCTGCGGTGCTTTCAATGATGAGCGACAAGATCGACTGGACCAAGGATCTCGGCGATGCCGTGCTGGCCCAGCAGCCAGATGTGATGGACGCCATCCAGCGTTTGCGGGCCAAGGCGCAGGCGAACAACAAACTGGTGGATACCAAGGAGCAGCGGGTCTCGGTGCAAACGCAGGCGAACAAGCAGGTCATCGTGATCGAGCAGACCGATCCGAGCACGATGTATGTGCCCTATTACGATCCGGGCGTTGTCTATGGCACGTGGCCATATGCGTCCTATCCGCCCTATTATTTTGGCTATCCGCCTTATATTGGCGCCGGACTGATCACGGCGGGTCTTGTGTTCGGAACCGCCTGGGCCATCGGCCGATGGGGAAATTATTGGGGCGGCGGCTGCAACTGGGGCAATAACAATTTTACCGTCAACAACTTCAACAGGACCAATATCGGCAACAACGTCGGAAACAACTGGCAGCACCGGCCCGAACATCGTCAAGGCGTGCGCTACGGCAACAACAATGTGCAGCAGCGGTTTGGCAACAACAATCGCGCCGGCGCGAGCAACCGGATGGACTACCGCGGCCGCGGTGGCGATCAGGTCTTGCGCCCGAACCAGGGCGGCGTCGGTGACCGTCAGGGCGATCGGGCCGGCAACCGCGCAGGTGACCGCGCGGGTGACCGAGCCGGCGCTGGCGATCGCGCCGGCAATCGCGCCGGAACGGCTGATCGAGCCAAGGGCGGCCAAGGTGCAAGTAAGGGCGGAGATCGCGGGAAATCTGCCGCGAAGGGCAGCGGAAATCGCGGCAGCGCCAGCAATCGCGGAGGTGCAGGTGCGGGCGGTGGCGGAGGTCGCGGCAACGGGATGGGGAATGTCTCCTCGGGCCGCGCGGCCAGCATGCAGTCTTCACGCGGCCGCGCCAGCATGGGTAGCCCAGGCATGTCACGCGGCAGCATGGGCGGTGGCGGCATGCGTGGTGGTGGCGGCGGCGGCATGCGTGGTGGTGGCGGCGGCGGCATGCGCGGCGGCGGCGGCGGTGGCGGCCGAGGCGGTGGCGGTGGCCGGCGCTCTGACATCCATCTGAAGCATGACCTCGTGCAGCTTGGACACCTCGACAACGGCCTTGGCTACTATCGCTTCCAGTATTTCGGCGATCGCCGGACCTATGTCGGCGTGGTCGCGCAGGAGGTGCAGGCCATTCGGCCGGATGCGGTGACGACGGGCCGCGACGGCTATCTCCGGGTTTATTACGACAAGCTCGGGCTTCGGTTCAGAACCTACGACAGCTGGCTGGCATCCGGCGCGCAAATTCCTCATGGCGGGAGGATGTGACATGAACCGGTCATCTCGGATGCCGATGTGGAGCTTTCGGCAGTTGAACCTGATCGCGGGGCTCCTCGTCCTGTCCATTGCGCCAGTCGCGGCTCAGGAGCGGTACAAGACGCCAGAGGACGCCGCGGCGGCGCTGCTGGCCGCCACCAAGGCAGGCTCAAGCCAGGAAATGCTGAAGGTCCTCGGTCGCAAAGCGGACGACATTATCGAATCCGGCGACGATGTGGAGGACGCGGACACGCGTAAGCAGTTCGTCGCCGCCTATGAGGCCAAGCATACGATTACGCTCGAAGGCGACAAGAAGGCCGTGCTCGTCATCGGCAAGGATGATTTTTCCTTCCCGATTCCACTGGTGCGATCGGGGTGGGGATGGGAATTTGATCCGGCTGCGGGCCGCATCGAAATTCTCTATCGACGGATCGGCCGCAATGAGCTGGACGCGATCCAGACCTGCCTGGCATTTGTCGATGCCCAGAACGACTACGCGGAAAAGGACCGCGGCGCGGGACGCGGCGTTTATGCCAGCAAAATCGTCAGCAGCCGAGGCAAGAAAGACGGGTTGTTCTGGCAGGATGACAAGGATCCAAGCCCGCTCGGCGAGTTCGCGGCCCAGGCATCCGCGGACGGCTATACCGCTTCCGACGGACGACAGCCCTATCATGGCTATTACTACAAGATCCTGACCCGGCAGGGGGACCATGCTCCGGGTGGCGAGCTCGATTACATCGTCAAGGGCAAGATGATCGGAGGGTTCGCGCTTGTCGCCTATCCGGCCGAGTATGGTAATTCGGGCGTCATGACGTTTCTCGTCAGTCATGCTGGCACGGTTTACCAGAAGGATCTCGGACCCCGCACCGAGATTCTGGCGCGGTCGATGAGCGTGTTCAACCCTGATCAGACCTGGAAAAAAGTGCCGCCGGAAAAATAACGGCTCAAAAATAACGGCTCAACGGCTCTCTTGTAACGGCCCGGTTGGGCCGCGCAGTGAGACGACGGCCCGTCTCAGGCGTTCAATTTGGTGAGCTTCGGCCGATCAACCAGCATGATCTCGCGCTGGGTATCTCCGAGGAAATCGAGAATGCCGGCGCCATGCAGCTTGGATAGAGCGCGCGAGACAGTCTCGAGCGTGAGGCCAAGATAGTCGGCGATATCGCGCCGGCCCATCGGCAATGCGACAACGCCGACGCCGGTCAGCCGATCGTCCATTTCCAGCAAAAAGGCCGCGACCCGCTCAAGCGACGTCTTTCGACCGAGCAGCAGCATATGATCCTCTGCATGCTGCAGATTGCTCGTGGTCATGCTCAGAAGATTTTTTGCAACGGTAATGTCGGTCTGGGCAACACGCTCCAGACTGACGCGCTTCATCAATTGCACATTGGTATCGACAATCGCTTCGGTGGTGTAACGGTGCTCACTGCTGTTCTCGAGCCCAAATACATCCCCGACCAGATGGAAAGCGCCGATTTGTCGTCGGCCATCGGACAAGAGCTTGTAGCTGCGGACGGCTCCCGAGATCACCTGATAGACGTATTCGGCCGACTCGCCTTCGCCGTAAATCTCCGTGCCTTTTTTGTAGGTGAATTCATTTGTTGTGAAATTGTCCTGCTGCTGCGCGACACCGGCCAAAATGCTGGGAATGCAGGGAGCCTTGACGTTGACGCGAACTAACATGGCCAACTCCTGCGGGAAGCGGCTTGGTTTGCCTGGTTCGGGCGTCTGGATTTGATTGAACGCCTGCCTCTGGCCGACGCTACGTTATCCCAAGATAACCCTGCCATTGTCCTAAGAGACAATGTCCGAAGGTGCAGGGTGTTTTTTGCTTAACCCGGCTTATTGAAGCCGAGGCGATGCTCAGCCTCTGCCATCTCTGCGCATTACCTGCATGAGATGAACGAGCTATTTAAAAAAGATTTTTGGAACCACCGTTTAGGCGCGTGGAATAGCGGCGCGAAAAAAACAAGCAGGCGTTATTTTCTTCAGACAGAAATTCAGGCGTTATTTTCTCAGAAAGAATAGTTGTCCCGCACGCGTCCTGTGTCATGGTCCCCGCGCTCGCGATGGAACGTATGAGTCGAATACGCGTTGTGTCCCCTAAGATTCGGCAGTCGATCGATCCGAGGTTACATGCGAGACCGAAAAAAGCCGGTGCTGGTGCTCGACGACGATCGAGGGCTCTCGAAAAGTCTGGAGCGATTGCTCTTGCAGCACGGATACGACGTCATCGCTTTTGACTGCCCCGAGACGCTCAGCACCTACGGCAACGTCAAGAATGCGCTTTGCCTTATTATCGATTTCAACCTGAACGGCGCCTCCGGACTTGATGTCTTTCATCAGCTTCGCCGGTCAGGAATCAAGACACCCGTCATTTTTGTGACGGGGAATGACAGCGTCGCGAATCGCACCGCCGCGGTCGATGCGGGATGTATCGCCTATCTGACAAAGCCGTTTCCCCCTCAAGCATTGATCGATTCGCTGCGAAAGGTTTCCTGAAAGGCTCTCTTGCAAAGCGGCTGGAGCCCAGCTCGACAGTGCGAGGCCGATCGTCATTCGACCAACGGCCTCCTGCCTATTCAAATTCCATTAATGTTCGGATGATGCGCCAGCATCTGGTAGGTTAACCCGGCAGTTGGGGCTAACTGCCGTCGGTCCCGGCCGCCACATGCTTGACGCAGATGATGTCGTGGCCGGGCGTCCTGATGGGCGGACAGCTATTGCACGGTTGCGGTCAATGTCACGACGGAGGTGCCGGCCGCTCCGAATTGGGTCGTGCCCGTTGCGGTGACCGCAAAGGTATCCGATCCCTTATATCCCTTGCTCGCGCTGTACTGATAGCTTGAGACGTTCAACCGCCGCAGGGTGCCATGCGCGGGTTTCTGTGTGACGGATGACTGCGTGATGCTGCCGGGAAGCCGCAGCACCAGCAGGCAAGAGCGTCCGGCCGGAATCGCGAAGCCACCTGCCGAGTTGGCGCCGAACGGCGAAAGCGTGCCGGCCATGCTGCATTCGGCGGCAAGCGACGATGTCGTGGCGATCGGCTGCGCAAGCACTAAAACAGATGCAGCCAAGACGAAATGTGACAGGCGCATTTTGGGTCCTCCCTGCGGCCGGCGAAAAAGAAGCGGCCGGCTGTCTGAAAACAGCTCAGTGGATCGAAGCTGCGCTCGCCTTGGAGCTGGCCGTTGATCCAGATCAACGGCGCCAAAGCCCCCTCGGCAACCCTCATTCCGTAACGCCGCCTCATCGACAGGCGGCGCATGACTGCATGGGCGTCCCGGCCACGGCCGTTCGGCGTCGGACCAAAACGGGGCTTGGATATCATGGCTTTCCTGCTCAACCAGATCCGACACGAGCCGTTGCTGTGGCTGCTGGTATTCGTTCCCCTGGTCCTGATTCTGGAGAGAGTGGCGCCATCGCGTCACACGCTGTTGTTTGTTTTATCCGTGCTCGCCATCGTGGCGCTCGCGAGCCTGCTGAGCCATGCAACGGAAGCTGTGGCCGAGAAAACCGGTGATGCGGTCGGTGGACTGTTGAACGCCACCCTTGGCAACCTGACCGAATTGATCATCGCGGCGACGGCGCTTCAGGCCGGCGAGTACATGCTTGTGAAAGCCTCGATCGCCGGCGCCATCGTCGCCAACGCCGTCTTCATGCTGGGCGCATCTTTCGTGCTCGGCGGCCTTCGCCACCATGTCCAGGAGTACAATCGCGCCGGCGGCCGGCTGCATTCAGCGCTGCTCCTGATGGCCACCATCGTGTTGCTGGCTCCGGCAGCTGTCGCGGATCTAGATGGATTAGGCGCTGGGGCGCAAAGCCTGAGCGCCGGACTCTCGATATTGCTGATCGTCGGCTATTGCCTCAGCCTGCTGTTCTCCTTGAAGACACACCGTGAGCTCTTTGCGAGCCACGACCATGAAGAGGCGGAGGAAAGTAGTTGGCCAATGAATGTTGCGGTCCCCACGCTTATCGTCGTCACGGTGCTTGTTGCTTTGGTCAGCGAGATATTCGTCAGTTCGGTTCAGGAGGCGGGCAAGACGCTGGGAATGAGTCCGGCCTTCATAGGCTTCATCGTGGTCGCGCTGGTCGGTGGGGCGGCCGAAATGGCGGTGGCATTCGTCGCGGCGCGCAAGAACCGCCTCGACATGAGCGTTAGCATCGCGCTTGGAAGCGCTTCTCAGATTGCCTTGTTCGTGGCGCCGGTGCTTGTGCTGTTAAGTTATGTCGTCGGCCCGAAGCCGATGGACCTGCAGTTCTGGCCGGGGGCGGTGACGATGATGATGATCTCCGCGGTGACGGCGTGCTTTATTACCAACAGCGGTCGCTCGGCCTGGTTTGTGGGTGCGTTGCTGTTAATGATTTACGCGGTATTCGCGATGACGCTCTACATCGTCCCACCCGGCTCGTCAGCTCCGTTGTGACGGCATGGCAGCCGCAACCGACAGCCGGATGAAACTGCCAGCAGCTCGCTGGTTTCGAATCCTTGCCTCCGCTGTGATCATTTACAGCACCCTCGGCATGTTGATCGAAACCGCAGTGCCGCGCCTGCTCCCTGACAATGCATTCACATCCTATGTCGGAGACTCCGCGAAGACAGGTGTGTTTGCGATCTGGTTCTATCTGGTGTGGCGACTGTTCAGCGCCATCCGCGGAATCTATGGCGCGGACAGCGCCGCCTACCTGGAGCAAACTCCGATCTGGAGAATTTTGCTGGATGTGACCGCGGCCTATTTCCTCGCCGCATTCTGCTTCGCTGTCCTTTACGTCTACCTCGTGCGACTGGACAGCGAGGCGTTCTCCGCCAAGCTCGATCTGGGCGATGCTGCGTACTTCAGCATCGTCACGATGACAACGACAGGATATGGCGACATATCGCCGAAGTCCGGGCTCGCGAAATTCGTGGTCTGCTTGCAGATCCTGTTCGGCTTTTTTTACAACGTCCTGTTCTTCTCGATCTTTGCCGGCCTCGCAGGTCGCCGGCGCGGAAGTTCCTCGCCGTCATCACCTTGACCTAGATCAACGCTCGGCCGCCGGCAGACCAAATCATCCCGGCAGATACCTCTATCCGATGGAGAGTTTCATGTCGGTTATCAAGAAGGTCAGCTGCTCGCTTCTCGCCGTCATTTTCGTCAGCGCGCTCGCGGTGGACGCCGCCGATGCCCGCCGCGGCGGTGGTGGCGGCGGAGGAGGAGGTTTTCGCGGAGGTGGTGGCGGCGGATTCCGAGGCGGCAGCATTGGCGGTGGTGGAATGGGAGGAGGTGGGCGCCTGAGCTCGATTGGAGCGCGGCCATCCAATCCGATCGCCGGTCGTCCTGGCCGGCCGTCTCATCCAATCGCCGGTCTGCCCGGGCGCCCCGGCGGTCCCGGACGACCCGGCTGGGGTGGTGGCTATCCAGGCTATGGCGGTGGTTACTATCCGGGTGTTGGCTGGGGTCTCGCCGCCGGCGCAGCCGCCGGATGGGCTTATTCCGGCTATTGTGACCCCTACTATAACAGCAACTGCAACAGCTATTCGTATTACGACCAGCAGCCCGCCTACGGACAGGAGGTCGTGACGGACGACGCCGTCGCCTATTGCGCGCAGCGCTTCAAGACCTATGACGTCAACACTCAAACCTATATCGCAAAGGGCGGGGTTAGGCGTTCATGTCCCTGAAATATCGACGTGACCGATGAGGCTATCGCATGGTGGCGGTGGCCTTCCGGTCATGTAGCGGGAGAAAAAAGATCGGGGCGCACCAGGGAAAGTGCGCCCCTTGGGCGGATCGAAGGCGCGGGACCCTAATCGTCGAAATCTTCCGGATCGAGATGATATTCGATGGAATCGCGAATTCCCCGGGCAACCACGACCGTGACGAACGCCATGCGCTGCTTTTGATCGTCGGTCAGCGTCTTATAAAGCGGGTCCCAGGCGTCGGCGAGCTTCTTGAGGTCGGCGCCCCGCTGACTCAATGACTCTGCACGATGCTGCAACAGCTGGACTGCATTCTGCGCTTGTATTCCCGATAACGAATTGTCGCGCAAATCGGCGAGCTTCTCCCAGCGCGCTTGCCGGTTTTTAATTCTGGCGCGCATGGCGTCTTCGATCGGTGGCCATAATTTCTGCTGGTCAGGCGTGAGTTGCAAGGCGGCTTTGATCAAGGACACGCGGACATCGGTGAGATTGCCGAGGTCGACAGCGCCGGGAGGAGGCTTCATTGCCGTGCCGGTAGGTTCGGCAGCAAAGGACAAGGGCGTGGCGAGCAAAACAAGGGCAGCCGTCGTAACGACAATTTTCCTGATCATCGAAAAGCTCCTATCGAGCGAAGTGGGCCTGCGCGAAAACTCGCTGCGCGGAACCGCGCCAGCTTGATCCACGTCAAGCTAACCCTCACACAAGCGTGAGCGCAGCAACGCATCGGAAGTTGGACGGCTGACGGAGGCAGTGATCAGCCCATTCCAGAAGGCTTCGCGCGAGTCAGGAAATATCTTGCCTTTTCGCCGCCCATATCTACCGTGCCGCAGGGCAGGTAAACGCAAAGAGAGAGACGCATGAACACGCAGCAGGCACCGATCGGCTCGGGATTCAACAGGGATACGACGGCCAAGGAAGCGCTGGGCGGCGCCGATCTCACGGGCAAGACCGTGATCGTCACGGGTGGTGCCTCCGGCATCGGGCTCGAGACAACGCGCGTCCTTTCAGGTGCCGGAGCGAAGGTGATCGTCGCCGTGCGCTCGCCTGAGCGAGCACGCGAAGCCCTGAAGGGACTGGACCGGGTGGAGATCGGGCAACTGGACCTGACGGATCCCGCTTCGATCGATGCGTTCGCCGAACGCTTCAATGCGACGGGTCGTCCCCTGGACATCCTGATCAACAATGCCGGCGTGTCGAGT
>Ga0105240_10002599_pt1 | contig 28886 bp, 26 predicted proteins | sample KBSC54metaG_FD_80426 | JGI IMG/M metagenome (GOLD analysis project Ga0105240, IMG submission 80426) | Corn rhizosphere microbial communities from Kellogg Biological Station, Michigan, USA - KBS C5-4 metaG | ecosystem: Host-associated > Plants > Roots > Rhizosphere > Soil | place: Michigan, USA... | reverse complement strand
CATCGACTGGCTCTCCTCCGTCTCTTTCGGCCACACCACCAAGATCGGCAAGCGGGTAATCGTTCTGGGCGGCGGTAACACCGCCATGGATTGCTGCCGTACCTCGCGCCGCCTGGGCGGCGAAAATGTGCAGGTGGTGGTGCGCTCCGGCTTCGAGGAGATGAAGGCGTCGCCCTGGGAGAAGGAAGACGCCCAGCATGAAGGCATCCCCATCCACAATTTCCTGGTGCCCAAGGAATTCCTGCATGAGGACGGCAAGCTGGTGGGCGTGCGCTTTGAAAAGGTGAAGGCCGAATACGACGCCATGAAGAAGCGGCATCTGGTGCCGTCGGGCGAGCCGGATGTGATCATGCCTTGCGATGACGTGCTGGTGGCAGTGGGTCAGGAGAATGCCTTCCCCTGGATCGAGCGCGATATCGGCCTGGTGTTCGACAAATGGGACATGCCCATGGTCGATCCCGTCACCATGCAATCCACCCATCCCCAGATATTCTTCGGCGGTGACGCCGCCTTCGGGCCCAAGAACATCATCTGGGCGGTGGCGCACGGCCATGACGCGGCCATCTCCATCGATCTTCTCTGCCAGGGCAAGGACGTCACCAAGCGGCCGCCGCCGGACGTCAATCTCTCAAGCCAGAAGATGGGCATCCATGAATGGAGCTATGACAATGATATCTCCAACGACATACGCTACAAGGTGCCGCATGCGCCGCTGGACCTGACACTTAAGAATGTGAAGCTGGAAGTCGAATTGGGCTTCGACATCAGGCAGGCTTTCCTGGAAGCGCAGCGCTGCTTGAACTGCGACATCCAGACCGTGTTCGACGCCCCCAAATGCATTGAGTGCGACGCCTGTGTCGATATCTGCCCGATGGACTGCATCACATTCACCCCGAACGGCGAAGAGAAAGAGCTTCGTCTGCATCTGTCGGCGCCCTCGCTTCATCCCGGGACGCAGGACCTCTATATCGCCGACGGGCTCAAGACCGGCCGCGTCATGGCGAAGGACGAAGACCTTTGCCTGCATTGCGGGCTGTGCGCCGAACGCTGTCCCACCGGCGCCTGGGACATGCAGAAATTCCTGCTGAACGCACCCAAGACGGAGTATGAATGTCAGCGTCGATAAGGGCTATCAACGACTTCGTCGTCAAATTCGCCAACGTCAATGGCTCGGGCTCGGCGTCGGCGAACGAGATGTTCGCCCGCTCGCTCTTGCGCATGGGCGTGCCGGTGGCGTCACGCAACATCTTCCCATCCAACATCCAGGGCCTGCCCACCTGGTATGAAGTGCGCGTGTCAGGCCAAGGCTGGCTGGGCCGGCGCGGCGGCGTCGATCTGATGGTGGCGATGAACCCCCAGACCTGGGACAAGGATGTCGCCTCCGTCGATCCAGGCGGCTATCTCTTCTACGATTCCTCGCGGCCCATACCGCAGTCGAAATTCCGCGGCGACATCAACGTCATCCGCATGCCGCTGACGGAGATCTGCAACGCCGCCTATAGCGATCCCCGCCAGCGTCAGCTGTTCAAGAACATCATCTATATCGGCGCCCTGACCGAGCTTCTGGGCATCGACATTGCAGTGCTGGAAACGCTGATCGGCGAGCAATATAAAAGCAAGCAGGCCCTGATCGCGCCCAATCATCAGGCGCTGCATATGGGTCACGACTATGCCCGCGACAATCTTTCGGGCCAGTGCGGCTTGAGAGTGGAAAAAAGCGACGCGGTGCGCGACCGCATCTTCGTCAATGGCAACGAGGCGGCCGCTTTGGGCTGCGTCTATGGCGGCGCCACGGTGGCGGCCTGGTATCCCATCACGCCCTCCACCTCGGTGGCGGAATCCTTCGCCAAGCATTGCAAGAAATACCGCGTCGATCCCGTCACGGGAAAGAACCGCTTCGCCATCATCCAGGCGGAAGACGAAATCTCCGCCATCGGTGCGGTGGTGGGCGCGGGCTGGAACGGAGCGCGCGCCTTCACCGCCACTTCGGGTCCCGGCATTTCCCTGATGCAGGAATTCTTGGGGCTGGCCTATTTCGCGGACATCCCCATCGTTTTGATCGATGTGCAGCGGGGTGGGCCTTCCACCGGCATGCCCACCCGCACCCAGCAGGCCGATCTGGTGCTGGCGGCGTACGCCAGCCATGGCGACACCAAGCATGTGATGCTGTTCCCGCAGGACCCCAAGGAGCTGTTCGAATTCGCCGCCCAGGCTTTCGACCTGGCGGAGCGGCTGCAGACGCCCATCTTCGTGATGGAAGACCTCGACATTGGCATGAATGAGTGGCTGTGCGAGCCTTTCACTTGGAACGACGAGCGCAAATATGACCGCGGCAAGATCATGACCGCGGAGGATCTCGATGCCGGCAAGAGTTTCGGCCGCTATCTGGATGTGGACGGGGACGCCATTCCCTATCGCACCCTGCCGGGGGTGCATCCCAGTAAGGGAGCCTATTTCACCCGCGGCTCCAGCCACGACAAGATGGCCAAATACACCGAGGAAGGCGACGCCTATCAAGAAGTGATGCAGCGGCTGCTGCGCAAATTCGAGACCGCCAAGTCTTACGTCCCGGTGCCGGTGATTAAACAAGCGAAAGAGAAGACCCGCTTCGGCGCGATCTATTTCGGGTCCACCGCCCCCGCCATGAACGAAGCCATGGCGGCGCTGGAAGAGCAAGGTCTCTACCTCGACACGCTCAGGATCCGCGCCTTTCCTTTCGCCGACCTGGTGACGGATTTCATCAATCAACATGACCAGATCTTCCTGGTGGAGCAGAACCGCGACGCCCAGATGCGCATGCTTCTGGTCAATGAATGCGGCATCGATCCGGCCCGCTTCATCTCGGTGCTCAATTACGACGGCACGCCGATCACGGCGCGCTTCATCAACCAGGCCATAGCCGAGCGCATGACCATGAAATCCCGGGAGGCCGCGGAATGACCTATATCCTCAAGCCCAAGCTGCGCCATCCCGCCTTGCCGGTGAACAAGCTGGGCTTCACCCATCGCGATTACGAAGGCACGGTTTCCACGCTTTGCGCCGGGTGCGGCCATGACTCCATCTCGTCGGCCATCATTCAGGCTTGCTTCGAGCTGGCGATCGAACCCCACCGGGTGGCGAAGCTGTCGGGCATCGGCTGCTCGTCCAAGACGCCCACCTATTTCCTGGGCCAGAGCCATGGCTTTAATTCCGTGCATGGCCGCATGCCGTCGGTTCTGACCGGCGCCAACATGGCCAACAAGGATCTGATCTATATGGGCGTGTCGGGTGACGGCGACACCGCCTCCATCGGGCTTGGTCAGTTCGTCCATTGCGTCCGCCGTGGCGTCAACATGGTCTATATCTGCGAGAATAACGGCGTCTATGGCCTGACCAAGGGGCAATTTTCCGCCACCGCCGATCGCGGCTCCAAGAGCAAGGGCGGCGCCAGCAACATGGACACCGCGCTCGATCTGGCCAGCATGGCGCTGCTGGTGGGCGCAAGTTTCGTGGGGCGCAGCTTCTCCGGTGACAAGGAGCAGATGGTGCCCTTGATCATGGCGGCGATACGGCATCCCGGCCCCTGCTTCATCGATATCGTCAGCCCCTGCGTGGCGTTCAACAACCATGCCGGCTCGACCAAGGCCTATGATTTCGTGCGCGCCCACAACGAGGCGGTGAACCGGCTGGACATCATGGAGCCGCGCGATCCCATTACGGTGGAATATGCGCCCGGCACCACCGAGGAGGCGGCGCTGCATGACGGCTCGACTTTGCGGTTGGCCAAGCTCGACGCCAATTACGATCCGAATGACCGCATCATGGCCATGGCCTATCTCCAGGCCACGGCGGCACGGGGCGAGCTGGTGACCGGGCTGATCTATATGGACAAGACCGCCACCGACCTCCACGCCAATCTCAACACCGTGGATGCGCCGCTCAACACGCTTGTGGAAAAAGACCTTTGCCCGGGCAACAAGGCGCTCGAGGCTTTCAACGCATCGCACCGCTAGAGGAATTTGTACGACACATCAGCCGAACCGGGGATTGTCATGGAGCCATTCCACACATTTCTCACCATCACTTGCAGTCACTGCAAGGCGGTGCTGCTCAGGCTGGGGCTCTCCGCCAACAAGGACATCGTGGTCTGCCCGGTCTGCCTCAAGGCCGGCGGCTTCGACGATGTGCTGGAAGAAGGCGCGGAATTGACCGACGGCTATGATTTCTCCGACGAGACACGCAGCCTGGTCAAACGGTTATGGGCGGAGCATACGGCGCATTAAAAATCGGCGCCGTCATTGAATTGCCCGTTTGCCTCGTCATAGGCTCAAGCTGGAGTAAGGGGGAAAAACATGAGTGCAACATCGTCCATCGCATGGCCGGTCAAGACGCGCGAAATCCACAATCACCACATGAATTCGGAAGTCTGGAACAGCTTCAAGTTCCGCGACGACGACATCGTGATCGCAACTTACGGCAAGGCCGGCACCACCTGGACCCAGCAGATCCTGGCGCAGCTGATTTTCAACGGCAAAGAAGGCATCGAGGTTTCGCCGCTGTCGCCCTGGCTGGATTTGCGGGTGATACCGCCGGAAGCCATTGCCGGGCTGGAAGAGCTGCCACACCGCCGCTTCGTCAAGACCCATCTGCCGGTCGACGCGCTGGTGTTCTCGCCACGCGCCAAATATCTCTATATCGGGCGCGACGGCCGCGACACGGTGTGGAGCCTCTACAATCACCACGTCAACGCCAACGAACATTTCTACGAAGCGCTGAACAATGCGCCGGGCCGTGTGGGGCCGCCGATCGAACCGCCGCCGGATTCCATTCCCGATTATTTCCGCCGCTGGCTGGCAGAGGACGGTTATCCCTTCTGGTCCTTTTGGGAGAATGTGCGCTCCTGGTGGGCGATCCGGCATCTGCCCAATGTCAAACTGGTGCATTTCAACGAGATGAAGAAGGACCTTCCCGGTTCGATCCGCGGCATCGCCGCCTTCCTCGACATTCCCATCGACGAGGCCGTCTTTCCTGCGATCGTGGAACATTGCAGCTTCGATTACATGAAATCGCATGCCGAACAGGTCACGCCCTTACGTGGCGCCATGTGGAATGGCGGCGCCCAGACCTTCATCAACAAGGGCACCAACGGCCGCTGGCGCGACATGCTCACCGCCGCCGACATTGCGGCTTATGAAGCCACGGCGCTGGCGGAGCTGGGACCCGATTGTGCGGGGTGGCTGTCGGGACGCAGCGGTGCGGCCTGAAAGGCGGCGACAGGCCGATACAGTTTTGAGCCGTTGCGCATCACACTGTGAAACTTGCGCAAGAATGAAGACTTGCGCTGTTCGGAACGGCACGCGCTCTCTAGGCTCCGGCGCGAATTCATGTCGCGTTGCCGATGACCCGATTTTTGCTGCCACAATCCTGATCGCGCTTTTGCCCAGCTCTGTGGCGAACGCCGCAATCTATGCCGGCCTAAATCTCACCGCGGATTCCGTCACTTTCACCGATGCGGCGCCGAGCGTACTCTCGGAATCGCTGATCGGACCGGAAATCCACCTTGGCTATCATCTCAGCGATTTCGGCGTGGAGCTGGGCTATGGCACCACGCGCAAGAACCAGCAAGATACCGATCTGCGCTTTAACCGGCTGACCGCCGACGGGCTTTATTATCTGCCGGTGGGCGGGTTCCTCAATCTGGTGCTGACCGGCGGCGTGGCGCAGGACAATTACGGCGCTAGCACCTTTATCAAGAAATCCTACACTCAGGACGGCACCGTCAAGGATACCCGCATCGGCACCACCTTTCTGAGCGGCAATGAATTCGACTGGCGCGCGGGTGGCGGCCTCTCCTTCTCTTTCGCGGGCGGTTATGAACTTCACGTCATCGGGCGTTACGAACCGCTGACCATGAAACGCCTGGCTAGCAATGCGCTGTCGCTGGAGACCGGCTTCAATATTGATCTCAATTGACGCTTAGCGCGGCGCATAGCCCACGCCGCGCAAGAACAGATCCACGGCGTCCGGAATATAATCGTCGATCTCGGCCTGACTCATCTTGACGCCCAGCGCCACGCGGATGCGCGCGCCATCGGTCAAGAGCGACAGGCAAAGCGCGGCAGCCCGCTGAGGATCGCCGAGTTTTGGCAGAAGGCCAGCCGCCGCCCAAGCTTCCAGCGGACGGCGGAAATTACCCTGCCCCACCAGCAGCATGTCTTCATACATACGCCCCAACTCCGGGGCACGGCGAGCTTCGGAGAATGCAAGCTGCATCAAGCCCGCCGCCGGGCCATTCAACTCCATCAGAATGCGGCGGCCCAGCGTGACCAGGAAATGACGCGGCTCGACCTTGGTGGGATCGGGCGATGTCTCCGCCGCATGTTCGGCGATGTTGCGGGCGATGAGGCGCTCGACCACCGCCTTCAACAATTCGCCTTTGTTGGCGTAGCGGCTGTAGATGGTCTTGGTGGAGGCGTTCGCGGCGCGCGCGATCTCCTCCATGCTGGTGTCGGCATAGCCTTGGCGGCTGAACAGGCCGAAAGCCGCGTCCATCAGCCGATCCGGCACTGCCGCCGCCGCTTCTGCCGACAGCCTTCCCGGCCCCGACGCCCCTTTTTTCTTCAACATCTTAAAACCTTAAGGAAGCATGGCTGCCATGCAGAATAGCACTTTGACTTAAAGAAAAGAAAGTGTTTCTTTCCCTGTTATTAAAGGAATGACTTGTTTTCTTTTCTTTAACAAGGGGTCTAATATGGCAACCACGGCAACTGTCCTCGAACATCCTTCCTTCGAACGAGCGGAAGCGCCCACCCGCGCGCCAATCAACACACAAGCCAAAGAGGTGGCGAAAGCCAAAGGCAACAACAAGCTCCGCACCCGGCTGCTGATCGGGCTGGGCGGATTGGCCGTGCTCTCCGCCCTCGCCTATGGCGGCTACGCCTATCTGGTTGCGGGGCGTTACGTCACCACCGACAATGCCTATGTCGGCGCCGATGTGGCACAGATCAATTCCCAGGTCTCCGGCCCCATCGCCCAAGTTGCCGTCAGCGACACCAGGACAGTGCACAAAGGCGATGTACTGGTGGTGATCGACCCGGCCGATGCGCAGCTGAAACTTGCCAGCGCCGAGGCGGACTATCGCCACACCTTGCAGCGGGTGAGCCAATATTATTCCCAGCGCTCGGCAGCGGCCGCCACGGTGGTGGCGCGCCAGAGCGACGTCTCCCGCACTGCCGGGGATTATGCCCGCCGCCAGGTGCTATCGCAGAGTGGCGCCATTTCGCGCGAGCAGCTTGCCACCGCGCAGACCGCAGCCGAGGCGGCCAGCGCCAACCTGACCGCGGCGCGCGAGCAGCTGGACGCACAGGAAGAACTGATCAAGGGCTTCACGGTCGCCAACCATCCCGAGACCTTGGCCGCTAAGGCCGGGGTCGAGAAAGCCAAGCTCGATCTGTCGCGCACCATAATCCGCGCCCCCATCGACGGCGTGGTCGCGCAGCGCAAGGCGCAGGTGGGCCAGAGCGTGCAGCCCGGCCAGGCGCTGATGACGGTTTCGCCCATCGGCCAGGCCTATGTCGATGCCAATTTCAAGGAAGGCCAGCTGGGCAAGGTCCAGGTGGGCCAGCCCGTATCGCTGACCTCTGACCTTTATGGCTCGCATCTCACCTATCACGGCCATGTCGCGGGCATGGGCGGCGGCACCGGTTCGGCTTTCGCCATCATCCCGGCCCAGAACGCCACCGGCAACTGGATCAAGGTGGTCCAGCGCGTGCCGGTGCGCATTGCGCTCGATGCCAAAGAATTGGCAGCGCATCCGCTCAGGGTGGGCCTGTCCATGAACGCCACCATCGATACCGAGGCGAAGTAGCGCCATGACTGCCGCCGCCGATCACGCACCGTTGAAGGGTGCCGCGCTTTGGATGGTCGCCGTCCTGCTGGCGATGGCCAATTTCATCGCCGTGCTGGACATGACCATCGCCAATGTCTCGATGGCCTCCATCGCCGGCAGCCTGGGCATTTCCACCAGCCAGGGCACCTGGGTGATCACGTCCTACTCCGTGGCGGAAGCCATCATCGTGCCGTTGACCGGCTGGCTGGCGAACCGCTTCGGCGCCGTGCGAGTCTTCACCACCGCCATGCTGCTGTTCGGCATTTTCTCGGCTTTCTGCGGCCTTTCCACGTCGCTTGAGATGCTGGTATTCGGGCGCATTATGCAGGGCCTCTCCGGCGGCTCGCTGATGCCACTGTCGCAGACACTGCTCCTGCGCGTGTTTCCCAAGGAACGCGCTCCGGCCGCCATGGCGCTATGGGCTATGACCACTCTGGTGGCGCCGGTCCTGGGTCCGATCCTGGGCGGTTCGATCTGCGACAACCTCGCCTGGCCCTTCATCTTCTTCATCAACGTGCCCATCGCCCTGTTCTGCGCTCCGGTGATCGCGCGCACCTTGCGCCGCTTCGAGCTCGCCAAGGTCAAGGCGCCTATCGACATGGTGGGCCTGGTGCTGCTGATCATCTTCGTGGGTTCGCTGCAGGTCATGCTGGACATCGGCAAGGACCATGACTGGTTCAACGCGATGGAAATCCGCGTCCTGGCCGCCATGGCCGTCATCTTCTTCTTGGCCTTCCTGATCTGGGAGCTGACCGACGCCAATCCCATCGTCGATCTGCGCGTCTTCCGCCATCGCGGTTTCACCGCCGCCGTGTTCACGTTGGCCCTGGGTTACGGCTCCATGTTCGGCGCCAATGTGATGACGCCACTCTGGCTGCAAAGCTATATGGGCTACACCGCCACCTGGGCCGGCATGACCACGGCCTGGAGCGGGGTCTGCGCCGTCTTGATGGCGCCCGTAGCGGGTGTGCTGATGTCGAAAAAAATCGATCCCCGCTTGATCGTCTTCTTTGGCCTGGCCTGGATCGCGGGCGTCACCATGCTGCGCACCGTTCTCACCAACGATATCACCTATTGGCAGATCGCCGTGCCGCTCATCTTGATGGGCATCGGCCTGCCGCTCTTCTTCGTGCCGCTGACCGCATTGGCGCTGGGCAGCGTGGATGAAGCGGAGACCGCGTCCGGCGCTGGCTTGCAAAACTTCCTGCGCACCATGTCGGGCGCGGTTGCCACTTCGCTCACCACCACCGCCTGGGACGACAAAGCCACCTATGCCCATGCCGAACTGGCGGGACTGGCGGACAAAAGCTGCGACACGCTGACGAAGCTAACGGCCTCGGGCATGAGCCATGACATGGCGGTGAACCAGCTCAACAATCTGGTGCAGGGCCAAAGCGTGATGATTGCCACCAATCAATTGATGTTTGTCGTCGCCGTCGCATTCGCCATTGCCGCGCTGGCCATCTGGCTGGCGCCCAAACCCGGCCGCGTCATCGACATGGCTGAGGCCGGTGGTCACTAAAGGAGGTTTGCCATGAGCACACAGGAAATCCTGCCGCCACTTTCCAAGGAGAGGCTGAAGGCCAAGGGCAAGATCGTGCTATACGGCAACAGCCGTGAGCGTCCGGTAGTGATAGCGGTAGAGTTCGCGATCGAAGCCCAGCCGGTCATAGACGCGGACGGCGGCGTGATTGTCGGCCTGCACTTGCAGAAAAGCCGCGCCCGCGCCGCGTGACGCGCCCCAGGCCATGAGGGTTGAGACGGTTTCGCCTGCGAAGCCTTTGCCGCGCTGATCCGGCCGCGTGGCAACGGATTCGATGCAGAGGCCGTGCGCCGTGACGACGCCGAAAGCCCAGGAGGCCGCTTCGCCGGATTCATTGTGTGCGACCGCGAAAGCGGCGGACGCGGTCAGAAGCGAGACGATGCGGGCATAAGTCTCACGCTCGGCGCCTTCACGACCCTGCGCCGCCGTAACGCCATCGATCCAAGCGGGATCGGGCGACGAGGACAAGACTGTACGGGACGATTGTTCGGACGCGCCGATGTCCCGCGCTTGCAAGGTGCGGGTGCCGGACTCGATTTCATAGCCCCGCGCCGCCAGCCAATCGTCCATCTGCGACGGCAAGAACGACAAAATACGAAAGCGGCTGGGCAATCCCCGGGTGCGGAAAAAACTTTCGACGATTGGTGCGACAAGCGCGAGATCTTCTGTCGCGTCCGGCGTGGGATTGGCGGAATTGGAGCGGCGGCTGACGCCTGCGGCATATTTCAACTGCCAACCCGCCACCGTCTCATCTTCCAATGCGGGCCACGCGGCGGCACAAAGCTCTTCCACCGCCCAGTTGAAGGAATTGTCTTTCCTCATGATCTTCCGCCTCGATCCGGACGTCACCATACACTGGCCGGGTCGTCTCGTAACTCTTTGATCCTATGTGATTATTCTGCCACTCACCGCCACGCCTGACTCATGGCATGCTGCCAGGGGATCAGGGGGAGCCGTCATGCGCGTCATCGCCGCCATCATCGTCGCCGGTCTTTTGTCGTCCACCGCCATCGCGGCACCCGATTACAACGAGACGCCCAAGAAGGTAACGCGCCCGGAATCGAGCTTCGACTATATCCGCCGGGTCGAAGACATTCCCATGCGCGATGGCGTCACCCTGCACACGGTAATCTTGATCCCGCGCGGCGCGCAGCATGCGCCCATCATCTTCACCCGCACGCCTTACAACGCGGAGGAGCAAACCGGCTACGCCCAGAGCGGCCATCTGGGCATGATCCTAGACGGCTACGACAATGCCAACGACGTGATCGTGGAAGGCGGCTATATCCGCGTGGTGCAAGATGTGCGGGGCAAATACGGCTCCAAGGGCATCTATATGATGAACCCACCGCTGGCGGGCACCGCCCTAAACCCCACCAAGACCGACGATTCCACCGACGCCTATGACACCATCGACTGGCTGGTGAAGCATGTGCCGGAATCCAACGGCAAGGTCGGCATCATCGGCATTTCCTATGACGGCTTCACGCCGCTGATGGCGCTGGTCAATCCGCATCCGGCGCTGAAAGTGTCGGTGCCGATGAATCCCATGGTGGATGGCTGGCGCGGCGACGACTGGTTCCACAATGGCGCCTTCCGCGAACAGAATATGCCCTACATCTATGAGCAGGACGGATCGCGCGATAATTCCGACAAATGGTGGCAGTCGCAATATGACGATTATGATGTCTATCTGCGCGGCGTGTCGGCAGGGCAGCTGGGCCACGAACATGGCCTGGAGCAGATGGGCTTCTGGAACAAGGTCACAGCCCATCCCGCCTATGACGATTTCTGGCAAGCCCAGGCGATGGACAAGATACTGGCCGCTCGTCCCATCACCGTGCCGACCTTGCTGGTCGGCAGCCTGTGGGATGCCGAAGATATCTACGGTTATCTGGCGGTGTGGAAAGCACTGAAGCCGAAGGACACCGGCAATCTGGTGCATATGGCGATCGGGCCCTGGTATCACGGCCAGGGCATCGACGAAGGTTCGTCTCTGGGCGCGATCAAGTTCGGCCACGATACGTCTTACTGGTGGCGCCATCATGTGCTCTCGCCATTCCTGGCGCATTATCTGAAAGACGATGCGCCCGCGATGGATGTGGCGCCCGTCACCGTGTTCGAGACTGGCAGCAATGAATGGCGCACCTTCCCCACTTGGCCTGCGGCGGAAGCCAAAACAACGCCGATCTATCTGAAACCCAATGGCGCGCTGGGCTTCGAGCCCGCCACCGGCGTGGCTGCCACCGCCGACTATGTTTCGGATCCCGCCAAGCCCGTGCCCTATCGCGCCCGCCCCAACCGCAATGCCGGTTATGACACCTGCGCGCAATGGGCCTGCTGGCTCACCGACGACCAGCGCGAAGCCTCAGGCCGGACCGATGTGCTCACTTTCACCACCGATGTCCTGACCAAGCCGGTGACGGTGCGTGGCCAGCCCGTGGTGCATCTGAACGCCGCCACCACCGGATCGGACGCGGACTGGGTGGTGAAGCTGATCGACGTCTATCCCGACCAGGTGCCGGTGCAGAAGACCATGGGTGGCTATCAACTGGCGGTGGCGATGGACATTTTCCGGGGCCGCTATCGCGAGTCCTTCTCCGAGGCCAAAGCGATAACGCCCGGCGCCAAGCTGGACTATCAATTCGAGCTTCCCACCGCCGACCATGTCTTCAAGCCCGGCCACCGTATCATGGTGCAGGTGCAATCGGCCTGGTTCCCGCTTTACGACCGCAATCCGCAGACCTTCGTGCCCAACATCTTTTTCGCTAAGCCAACGGATTACAAAGCTGCGACCCAGAGCGTGACGGTGTCGGGACCGCAAGAAAGTTACATCAGCCTGCCGATTGCACCTTAGCGCTTTCCGTTTCGGGCAAGCGACCAGTGACAACGCGGCCCGGAGCTTAAAGACCAAACCGGATTGCGCAGGGCAGACTTGCAGCGGGCGGCCGTCCGCTTTGCCTCCGATCTGCTAATCTTGTGAGGATGAGCACAAGCATTTTCGTTGCGGGCGCCGCGGGCGCCATCGGCATAAGGCTGTCGCGCCTTCTGGTGGCGCGGCAATACCACGTCACAGGCACCACACGCTCCAAGGATCGTGCCGAGGTGTTGCGGAAAATCGGTGTGGAGCCCGTGCTGGTCGATGCCTTCGATGCGCAGGCGCTGGCGGAAAGCGTGGCCAAAGCCCAGCCGGAAGTGGTGATCCATCAATTGACCGACCTCTCCGGCGGCTTTGATGCGGCGCATGCGAAAGAGACAAGAGCACGCAACGCCCATATCCGCCGCGAAGGCACCGCCAATCTGATCCGCGCCGCCTTGCAAGCCGGAGCGCGGCGGATGGTGGCCCAGAGCATCGCCTGGATGTATTGCGCCGGCAAACCGCCCTATCGCGAAAGCGATCCCCTGATGTGCGGGGCGGAAGGCGACACGGCGATTTCGCTGGCGGGCGTGAAGGCATTGGAAACACAAGTGTTGAACACGCCGGGCCTGGAAGGCGTGGTGCTGCGCTATGGCTCTCTCTATGGGCCCGGGACGGCGAACGCCAAACCACAACGCCCGAGCGCTGTGCATGTGGACTCCGCCGCCTATGCCGCCATGCTGGCGGCGGAGCGGGGCGCGCCCGGAATCTACAATATCGCCGAACCGGGCGGCGAGGTGGACAGCGGCAAGGCCCAGCGCGAACTAGGCTGGTCGGCGGATTTCCGGCTGGATGAAGTCAAAGCCGGGGTGTGGTAGAATAGCGCCATGTCGCAATTCGCTTCCGATACTCTGCTCGAGACCGAAAGCCTCAGCATCCATGACGTGACCTGCGCCGGCGGCTGCCGTCACCAAAGCGCGGCGGAATGCGCGGCGGCGACTGCCCTGGTCTTTCCCTATCGCGGTGTGTTCGTGCGCCATGTCGGCCAAGAGGACGCGGTGGCCGAGGCCAACCAGCTTCTCTTCTTCAATGCCGACCAGGAATATCGCATCAGCCACCCCGTGGAAGGCGGCGATGCCTGCCTGTCGCTGGCGATCAAAGAGCCGCTGCTGGAGGAAATGGCGCCCAAGGACCAGTTGCAGCGCAAGGGGGCTCTGAGTTTCGCCCGCACCCGCCGCCGCATCGATCCCCGCGCCCAGGTGCTGGTGGCGCTGATCCGCCACAGTTTGAAGCGTCAGGCCATCGAGCCGTTGGAAGCGGAAACCTTGACCCTCACTCTGGTGCGCCGCGCCTTGGGCGAGCGCACCTCGCACACCGCGGGCGCCAGCCGAGGCCGTCAGAAGCTGGTGGACCGGGCCAAGCTGGTGCTGTCATCGGATCTGTCGCGCCGCTGGACCTTGGCCCAGATCGCGGCCGAAGTCGGCGTCTCGCCGGTCTATCTGACGCAGGTTTTCCAGCAGGTGGAGGCGGTGCCGCTGTCGCGTTATCAGCTGCGCCTCAGGCTGGCGCGGGCGCTGCATCTCCTCGGAAAATATGACGACCTCACCAGCCTGGGGCTGGAGCTGGGCTTTTCCAGCCACAGCCATTTCACCGCGGCTTTCCGCCAGGCCTTTGGCCGCACGCCGCAGGATTTTCAGCGCGCGGCGAAATTGCGCTAAGAGCGCAGCCAAGAAAAGTGTGAAGCGGTTTTCCGTCCGGCTGCGCGACCAAAAATAGGAGCGCCGGCCCCGCGAAGTTGGAGACTTCGCGTCAGGCCGCGCGACCAAAAATAGCAGCGTCGGCCCCGCGAAGTTGGAGACTTCGCGTCAGGCCGCGCGACCAAGATAATTGCGCGTCAACTACAAAAAGTGAAGCGCGCGACGAAATGCACGCAGTGCATAGCTTCCAATCGCTAAAGATTCCGACAGCGGTAAAACACGCATAGACGCATCTCTGTCTCCGAGAACGGAGGCGCACGATGCAGGTTCGGACGATTGGTCATTCTTCCCGGCATTTCGATCATTTGGCTTTTCCCCATCGCTACCTAGATACCGGCGCGTCCAACTAGGGGAATAAACACATGAGTCTCTCAACAGCGCGCGTGTTCGCGCTGACATTATTGTTTTGTCTTTTCGGAAGGACGGCCATGGCCGAGGAAGCACAGCAATCGCCGGACGATGCCTGGTGGACGGGACCGCTGGTCACTTATTCCGCCAGGAGCCTGCCTGAGGGGCATATGCTGATCGAGCCCTATCTCTATGACGTTTCCACCCGCGACAGCGATACGGTCCACTCCTTCACCTATTTTCTTTACGGCCTGACTGATAAGCTGACGGTGGGCGTGGCGCCCGATTTCGCCTGGACCAGCACCAAGAATGGTCCAGACAGTTCGGGCCCGCATCTGGGCGACGTCACCTTGCGGGCGCAATATTCGCTGGTTCAGATGGATGCAGAGAAAGGCATCCCCGACATCGCCTTGGCGGTGCTTCAGAACCTTCCCACCGGCAAGTATAACCGGCTCTCCCGCGCCGCCGACGGCTTCGGTGCCGGCGGCTATGGCACCATTCTGGCGGTCTATTCCCAGATGCTGTGGTGGATGCCGACGGGCCGGCTGCTGCGCACGCGGCTGGACATCATGGAGACCTTCTCGCCCCTGGTGCCGGTCCGGGACGCCAGCGTCTACGGCACGGCGCAGGGCTTTCTCGGTCACGCCGCACCCGGCAACCAGTTTTCGGTGCAGACCGGTTTCGAATACAGCTTGACGCGCGAATGGGTGCTGGCCACCGATCTGGTCTATTTCCACAATGATCCGACCGTGACGGTGGGTGCCGCGGGCGGCCTACCGGTACGGCTCGATAGCCGCAACAGCGATGTCTTCGGTTATGCACCGGCGATCGAATATAATTGGTCGCCCAATATGGGCATCATCGCCGGAGTGCGAGTGTTCGCGCCCACGCACAATGCGCGTGCGTCGGTAGCGCCCGCTATTGCCTTCAATTACGTGCTGTGAGGCGGTTTATTTTATGTCCCACCGCTTCGCTATTTGAGGACGGCTCAGTGCGCGGCGGCCGAGGCGAATACCGGCCGCGTGTCCAGGCGGCGGATGGAGGCTTTCACCAGATCGCGGGTGATGGTCACGCCGGCCGGAGCCGGAATGGCATGGACAAAACGCTCGAAGCGCGTGACGGACGTGCCGTCAAAGAATTCCGGCATGCCGATCTGGTCGGAATAGATCCGGCTCAATGCATGTATATAACGGTCGATCCGACTTTTCTCCTCACCGTCTTCGTCGGCGGCTTCTGCCACCGTCTGTTCGATTTCGCGCCAAGCGGCGTCTTCGTCCAGCAATTCGGTCCGGCTGGCGGCATGCAAAGTCGCGAGAATGATCTCTTTGTGATTGCTCAAAGCCATCGCACCCTCCGGCTTACCGGCGATGCAAAGCCTATGCCGCAAAAGACTGGATGCAATCGAAGGACGGCGGAATGGTTAAATCGCGCGGTGCCCTTAAGGATCGGGCTTAAGAAGGATTAAGACGAATCACGCCCACCCCATTCTCGATCGCGATGCGCGTGCCGAAAGCGGCCGACATGGCTTTGAGATTCTCCAGAATCTTACGCCCCTCCTCCGCCGATGGCGTGTGCGGCACGCCGCTGATGGGCGGCTGTCCTACCTGAATGGCGAAAGGGTAGAGCCTGATCTCGGCCGCCTTACCTTTTTGGTAGCGGGTCACGGGAATCACGGTCTGGAAATAACCGTCCGGAAAATTCATCACCTGGCCGGTGGGCGTGGTGTAAGTTCGCTTCCCCCGGAAATCAAAGAACAGACTGCCCAAGCTGTAGAAGATGGGCCTGCCTTTATAGATCTCGATCCCGCCCAAGACATGCGGACCGGTGCGCACCACCGCATCGGCCCCGGCATCGATGGCGGCATGGAACAGCTTGGGTTCGAAATCGGCAGGTTTGGGTTCTTCGCCCGAAGCCGCCTCATTGGCCCAATGCAGCACCATGGGCTCGTAAGGCGTGCCGCCGGGATCGGAATCGCCCGCGGTCTGGTGCGCATGGATGGAGAAGATCACGAACTGCGCTTTGCTGCGCGCCGTCTTGATGGAATTGAGGATGGCGGTTTCATCCTCGCCATTCATCTCCCAGCGCGGACCGGGCTTGCTGGAAAACACTTGGTCGCCCAGCCGCACTTCATCTTTGTTGCCGCCGATATTAAGCGCCCCCGTGATCTTGCGCAGTTGCTCCAATTGCACGGGCGAGATGCGGCCCACTTCGCGCACATGCAACGGACTAATGCCCACCCGTGGACGCGAGGTGACGCCATCACGCGTCACGGTGGGACCTGCTATCGCCATGGGTGGAAAGGTGGAGGCCGTATCCACCAGCGCCACTTTGCCCTTCACGGTCTCCACGTAAGCAGGCGCGCGCGCCGCCTCCAGCCCCTCGCCCGCGCCGGCTTGCGTCACGCCCGCCGCCGCCAGCCAGCCGAGCGTTGCGGCCAGACCCTCCATTCCCCAGTCGGTGGCGTGATTGTTGGCCTTGGAGACCAGCGAAATGCCCATACCTTTGAGGGCGCGGGCAAAGCTCGAAGGCTGCAATGGATAACCGCCGCCATTTTCCGCCGCCGGATAGGAGCGGAAAATCTTCAGATCGAAGATCGAGCCTTCCTGATTGGCGAAGCCGATATCGGCGCCCTGAAACAGCGCCTTCACTTTGGCGAAATCAGCGTCCTCGGGCAGCGGATGATAAGGCCCGATCATGTCGCCGGCGGCAGCGAAGGTGAAACCGTCCGGCACCGTGTTGGCTGCTTGAACGCCATCGATGACCAAACCGGCAGCAGCGCACAGGAATAGGATCGTGACTGAAATTTTGCGATTCATGGCGCCCCTCGCTTTCTCTTTCGCTATTTGCTGGTCGCGGTTCCGGACGGAAAACCGCTGCACACTTTTCCTGGAACCGCTCCTTTTTACCCTGCCTGCAGCAGGATTGCACCGCCCGCGATCACCACAGCAGCGATGATTTGGCGCGACGTTATCTTTTCACCCAGCAAGCTCATAGCCAGACCCGTGCCGAACAACACGCTGGTCTCGCGCAAGGCGGCGAGCTGGGCGGTGGCGCCAAAGCGATAGGCCAGCATCGCCGAGCCATAGGTGACGACGGAAAGCGCCGCGGTAAGAAGCCCCAGTTTCCACTGCCGCATCGCGCCTTGAATCACCGCCCGGCCCCGGACGCCGGGTGCGGTGGTGACCACCGAAAGCCCATGCATCACGAAGAACCACAGGACGTAGGAATAGGGATCGGCCACCCGCCGCACGCCGCTGGCGTCGATCAGAGTATAGACGCCGATAGTGAGCCCGGTGGCCAGCGCGAAGCCGATGCCCCTGAGCGCCCCTTCGGTGGCGCGATGCGACAGGCCGATGGCAATGACGCCGCCACACACCAGAAGAATACCTGCCAACTCCACCGCAGGTGGATGCTCATGCAGGAAGGCCATTGCGCCCAGCGCCGTGAACAGAGGGCCGGTGCCCCGCGCCACCGGATAGACGGCAGAAAACGCCGCACTTTCATAAGACAGGACCAGCAGCAATTCATAAAAAGCGTGAACAAAAGCGGTGCCGGCAAGAAACCACCACGCGCCAGTAGGCAGAGGCACGAAGAACAGCACCGGCGCCACCAGAGCTGCGGAAAACACACCCACCAGAAGGCGCATGGCGTATTTGTCTTCCGCCCGCTTGGTCAGGACATTGACGATGGCGTGAACCAGCGCCGACAGCAGGATGAGAAAAAGCGCGAAACTCATGCGCGCCAGGGGCCGCCGCAAAGCCGGCCCGTTCTTCGACGTTCGTTGGAATGGCTTTGGAAGTTACAGGCCCCGTCCATGGGAAGCGATAATATAGAGATTGTTCCTGCGCGGGCCGGAAAATATAGCTGGGCCGCCGGGATCCGGCCTGAAACCCAATTCACGAGGCTTGAATGCGTAAGACAATGATTCGCGCGGCGATGGTGTTCGCCGCCCTGGTGAGCTTGGCGTCGGTTGCCCAGGCACAGACCCTCAATCTGGACGGGATCAAGCTGCCCACGGCGGAAGAGAATGCCAAGATGCCGGTGCCGGCCGTTGCCGACCCGCCCCCGCATATCGGCATCGCCGTGGACGTGCCGGGCGCCAAGGAACTGCCCGACCCCAAGCTGATCTATAAAGTGGTGTTCGACTTGGCTCCTCCCGCCAAGAGCCCAGACGAGATCAATCCTGGTCTTCTCACCGTCGGTCGCTTCGTCAACACCCTGGCGAAATATGATGTGCCCGCCGACCACCGCAAATTCGTCGTGGTGTTCCATCGCGGTTCGACACCAGCGATTCTCACCAACGAGGAATACAAGAAGCGCAACAACGGCGTCGACAATCCCAACATCAAGATCATGGAACAGCTGAAGAAGGCCGGTGTCGATTTCCGCGTTTGCGGCCAATCCGTGACGTTCAACCATATCGATCCCAAGACCATTCAGCCGATCGTGGAGCTGGACCTCTGGGCGGGCATCACCATCCTCAACCTGACAACGCGTGGTTACGTGCATCTAGGCGGCGAAGGGTGAGGAGCGGTTCGCGTAGCGAACGCAATGGTCCAGTGGACCATTGCGAGCGACGAACGCCCGGAGCGTAGGCGAAGGGCCGGAAGAGCGGTTCGCGTAGCGAACGCAATGGTCCGGTGGACCATTTCGAGCCGCGAACGCCCGGAGCGTAAGCGAAGGGCCGGAAGAGCGGTTCGCGTAGCGAACGCAATGGTCCAGCGGACCATTTCGAGCCGCGAACGCCCGGAGCGTAAGCGGAGGGCCGGAGGAGCCTCGCTCGCAAACAAAAACCGCCCGGTTTGTCACCGGGCGGTTTTTTTATTCCGCGGCAGTCTTCTCGTTGCCGTGGCGCTTGCGCACAAAGCGGCGCAGGAACTGGCCGATCTCGGTCTTGAAATCCGTGGGCACCAATCTGCGATCGTCATTGGCCGCTGCCAGCACCAGGCTGTCACCTGTGATGTTGTAGATGGCCGGGAAGATTTTGCCCTGATCGAGGCCGGCCACCCGCATCAACACGGCTTGACGTGGGATCGTGGTGGCGTCGAGCCGAATCGTACCTTTGACCAGCACAGTGCCATCCGGCCGCGCGACAGTGTATTCGTTGCCGTTGAAACTCGTAACAGCATCGCTGAACTCGTCTGGCGCACAAGGGGTGCCATTGGCTTCGTGAGCGACTTGTTCCCAAGTCCCTTGCAGAAGCGCAAGATCGTGATCGGTATTGTTCAGTTTCATGAACACGGCATTCTACTTGGTGATTTGACGGCGGGCAGTTTGCACAAATCATAGGCCTGTAAAAGGCTACTTTTTGACGCTTCTGCACCGTGCCCAATTATTGCCGCGATCAATGAAATATTCTTCTGCCGAAATGTAACATTCTGTCGCTTGAGCACCGGGTTATTATGGTGGGATACATATATATGCAGATGGAAAAGGCATGATTAGAGCGGCATTTCTGTTTTGCATCGCGGGTTCTGTACTTTTGTCAGGCTCTCGAGCCTGGAGTGCCGAGACGGTCTGTTTCAGCGCCAGCAAGACCTATCGCGTTCATCCCTTGCGGGGCGGCAGCGACCAGCGCGACGGCTGGGATGTGCGCGGCAACGCGTTCAATGAATGCGTCCATCGTGCCGAAGTCGCGGACAAAATCTTACGTGCGCGATATCCGGACACAATTTATCAATTGTCGCTCGCGGCGACCATTGGCTGTCACGGATGTTGAATTTTCCGCCCCCAACTGTCTGCCACGCGGGCAGGCCCGCTAGCAGACATCTTCCCCCGCCAGCGGCTCCGCCGCGCGCGGAAAGAAAGTCTCGACCAAGCTTCAAGAAAGGATTGCTAGCGAACTCCTCCGGCGCCGGGCCAGATGAGAACCCGCAACGTCTGCATGATGATGAGCAGATCGAAAACGATACCGGACTTTTTCACGTAATAGAGATCGTAGCTGAGCTTGGAGCGGGCATCGTCCAGTGACGCGCCGTAGGGATAGTTGACCTGCGCCCAACCGGTCAGCCCCGAGCGCACGGCATGACGCTCGCGATAAAGCGGCAACTGCTCCGCCAGCGTCTCGATGAATTCCGGCCGTTCCGGCCGTGGCCCCACCAGCGACATGTCGCCCCTGAGCACGTTGATAAGCTGGGGAATTTCATCGATACGGCTGCGGCGCAGAAAGCGCCCCACCCGCGTCACGCGGGCATCGCCGGCGGCCGCCCATACCGCGCCGGCCTTTTCCGAATCGGTGCGCATGGTGCGGAGCTTCAGAATCCGAAATTTGCGTCCGCCCAAGGTAACACGGTCCTGAGCATAGAAGATGGGGCCGCGATCGCCCAGCCACACCGCCGCCATCGCCGGCAAGAGCAGCACCAGCGACAAGCTGAGAATTATCAGGCTCACCACGATATCCAGCATGCGCTTCAGCCCGCGCCCTAAGGGGCCTACGGAAAAGCCCTCGGAATACAGCACCCAATCCACGTCCAGCCGCTTGATGTCGATGCGGCCGGCTTCCTTTTCGAGAAAGCTCATATATTGCCAGACCGGATAGCCGGCGGTGCGGCAGCTGATCAGCGATTCCAGCGTCATGCCGCGCCGCTCATCGGGCGCCACCACGATCTCGTCGGCGAAAACACGCTGCGCGATATCCAGAACATTGTCGGAGATGGTAACGACATGATTGGCGGGATCGTCCAGCAGACGGGTGTCGATGGGACCGAATTTGTCTTGATGCACGAAGGTGACATCATATTGAAGATGACGCCCCTGGCTCTTCAGCACCCACAGCAGGTCATAAGCGCGCTTGCCCGCACCGATCACCAACAGATGCGGACGAAACAGCGCATTGCGCCGGAACAGCGGAAAGAAGAAGCGCGCCAGCAGGGCTGCGCCAGTGAAGCAGAACAGAGCCAGGATCACGATCCTGACATTCGCCGCATCACCCAAGAGCGCCGACAGCACCGCCGCCGCCGTCACCGCCAGGGCCACCGCCAGCGGCGTGCGGCGATTGGCGCGCTCCGTATCGGCCACATTGTCGCGCCGGTAAAATCCCAGCGCATAGAGGAAAATCAGATCGAGCAGCGCAAAGCCAGCGGCCTGAAGCGGGCTGGTCTGAACCTGAAAGATGCGCAAAGCCGCCGGCCAAGAGAGCGCGACGAGCAAAGCGTCGATCAGAAACAGCACCGTGCCGGCGGTCATGGACGTGGCAGCCCCAAAATGATCCGGCGCGCGCCGCCGCCGGCTGAACCCCGGATGTGGAGCAAATTCTAAGCAAGGCCGGTAAAGCAGGGGTAAAGGCCACCCCTGCCCGGCCCATAAAGGGTGGAATTTCAACGCAAGAAGCAGAGTGTTTCGCCGCCCGCCCCTGCCTCACATGTCGCCGGCAACAAACAGGGACGGATGATGGGCATGGGATGGTGGAGCGCGCTGCTCTTTTGGTCGGCGGCTTTGATGACCACGGGCGCCGATGGTGTGCGAGCGGAAGAAGCGTCTCCCCGGCAATCGCTTGACGATGCCTGGTGGACAGGCCCAATGCTGGCCAATTCGGCGCATACATTGCCGCAAGGCCATGTCCTGATCGAATCCTATCTCTATGACGCGATCTCGCAAAATACCAACAGCGTAAATTCGCTCTCTTATCTGCTGTACGGAGCAACCGACTGGCTGACCCTGGGTCTGGTGCCGACCGCAGGCTATACCAGTGTGCATGACGGCGCCGACAGCGCCGGCCCGCATTGGGGTGACACGGAACTGAAGGCGCAATTCCGCGTCACGGCTCTCGATGCGACGCGCGGCATGCCCGATCTCGCCGTGGCGCTGATCGAGACTTTGCCCACGGGAAAATATGACCGGCTTGCTGGCGCCAGTGACAGTTTTGGTGGAGGCGCTTATGGCACCGCGCTGGCGCTCTATTCACAGATGGTGTGGTGGATGCCCAATGGGCGGATTTTGCGCACCCGCCTGGATCTGCAAGGCGGGATTTGGAATCAAGCGCCAGTATCCGGCGTGAGTGTTTATGGCACGGCGGCGGATTTCGAAGGCCATGCGCGGCCCGGCAACCGCTATTCCGTCGATGCCGCCTTGGAATACAGCGTGACGCGGGAATGGGTATTGGCGCTGGATGTGATCTACAGTCACGGCGCCGCCGCTCTCGTCCGCGGTTATGATGGCATGGAGCGGCGCTCTGGGAGCAGCGACAGCGTCGGATTCGCGCCGGCGCTGGAATACAATGTCAGCCCCACTCTTGGCTTTCTGGCGGGCCTGCGCGTGCTGATGGCGGGCCACAACAGCAAAGCGTCGCTAACGCCCGCCATCGCCATCAATTATGTGATGTGAAGCCAGTGCTACCGCGATCTGGCGGGTTTGGTAACGTCACCGCACCGACCGCGCACCAGAAAAAAATCCGCCCACTCCCAGGGGACCAGGAATGGGCGGTACCTCTAAACGGTGTTCAGGCCGATTTAGAAGTTGAAGACCACGCGGCCATAGTAATAGCCGCCATTGGGATCCCAGGCCGTGCCCAGATAATTGCCCTGCGTGCTGCCATTACCCGCCGGCACCGAGACGCCAGTGGTGGCATTGTTGCCATTGGGGAAGCTGCTCCCGAACGCGAAACCTTGTATGTCCGGGCGCATGTTGAAGAGATTGTTGGCACCGAGAGCGAACTGCAATTGCTCGGTGATATTGTAGCGGCCTTCCAGATCGGTCAGCAGGACCCCTGCCTGATTCTGCGGAATGACCAAACCACCATTGTTGGGTGTCGTGGTGGCATGACGCGGACCCCAATAGGTCTCGCGCAAGGTGACACCGAACTCGTCCAGTGACCAGTTCGCCGTAAGCCCGACTTTTTCCTTGGGCGCGCTGTTGACGAAGTTGAACAGCGTATCGGTCCGGAAGAAGCTGGCACTCGGATTGGATGCCGTCAGCACCGCAGGCGGCGGCAGAATGCTGGAAACATAAGTCTGGTTGTAGTTGCCCGCCAAGGTCCAATCGATCAGGCCATAATCGCCAATATCGGTGGGATAGTTGATCGTGACGTCGACGCCCTGGGTGACGGTGGCAATACCGTTCAGGAAGGCGGTGACGCCTTGCTGGGTGGCCGTGGGATCGAGCGATACGCCGAAGAGATTGATTGCCGACGTGACCAGCGTTGTGTTGATGGCGCCGCCGGCGCTGGTGACTGTAGCCGAAGTTGTGATGCGGTGGCCGATGGCGATGTTGTAAACGTCCACTGACACGCTCATATCGGCCAAGGGATGCGCCACAAAGCCGACGCTGGAGCTGGTGGAGATTTCCGGCGTCAACCCTTCCAGGCCCAGCAGTTGCGCAGCCGCCGAGTCAGCGGGTAGCTGAATGGTTGCCGAGGTCGGTGAGACATTGACCGCGGTATAGAATTCTTCCGCTAGGGTTGGCGCGCGGAAGCCGGTCGAAATGGTCCCGCGGATGCCGAAGGCCGGGCTGAAATCATACCGCGCCGTGATCTTGCCGATCTGGGTGTCGCCAAAATCGGTGTAATGTTCGGCGCGGCCCGCAATGTCGATCTGCAGTTCCTCGATCGGCGCGATGGCGAAATCGATATAGGCTGCGTAATTCTTGCGGCTGTGGGTACCGGCTGCGGATGGCGTGAAGCCCGGGAAGGATTGCGCGCCTTCCTTGTAGTAAGCCAGCGGTTCGCCGGCGCTGATGCCGTAAAGATCTTCACGCGCTTCCGCGCCGATCGCCACCGTCAAGGGCGAGGCCATGCCGACATTGAAGGCATGGGTGGCGTCGATGGTGCCGGTGAGTTGGCTGGCGGTAAAGGCGCCGTCATAGAAATTGGTGGGGGTGGTGTGGGTATCGATGAACAAGCTGCGATTGCCGCTGTTCCAGGTGTAGATCTTGTCGATGTCTTTGCCGTAGCCGACATCGACGTCCACGTCCCAACCCATGACATTGAAGCGGGTGCCAACATTGTACTGATAGTCGTCCTCCTTCAGCACTTCCATCGGACGGAAGCCATCGGGGTCCGCCACCAAGATCGTCGTGGTGCCCAACAGCGGCTCGCCGGTGGCAGCGGGCAGTAGGGCGCCATTGTTCACATTGATCAGAGTTGCGCTGAACAGATTGCCGGCGTTGCCGGACGAAATGATCTGGCCCCTAGCATTGAGCCCGCCGCCCGGTGTGCCTGGCGCCCCGGACGAACCCAAAAGAGTGAACGGACCGGTGCAAGACGCCGCGATGCCAGCGCCGGTGGTGCCGATCTGAGTGCTTGATCCGGTATTATAACCGTTCGGATTGGTCGCGCTGCAGGGTTGATTGGAGCCGAGAGTGGCGATGATCTGGTTGGGCAGACGGTCATTTTCCATCGACTGGCCGAATTTGTGGCCATAGCTACCGAAGGTATATAGCGAGAAATTATCGCTGAAATCATAACCCGCATTGAACATGCCCATTGTGATCTGCTGTTCCGGCTTGCCATTGATGGCGTTGGCGCGGGGATAGCCAATCACACCCGGCAGGAAAGTGTTGGGAATCGAATTGCCCACCTGGCCCGGCGGCACCGTGGTCGGCGTGCGAAGCACCGCCACGCCGTTGGCGCCCACGCTGTTGACGATAGCTTGCGGCACCACGGTACCCTGGGCCGTCAAATAGCGGGCATCTGCCCCGGCATATTGGGTGAAATTGTTATATTGCTTCTCGACCGTCAAATTCACAAAGCCCTTGTCGAACAGGGGCAGGCCCATATTGAAGGCGACGCTGTATTTCTCGCCATTGTCGTGGGGCGAACGGTGGCCTCGGTCATAATAGTCGCCTACGGTGGTGGTAAACTGGCCGCCCGAAGACCGCTTCTTGAGTATGATGTTGACCACGCCGACCACGGCGTCGGTGCCGTATTGCGCGGCGGCGCCATCAAGCAGCACTTCGACATGATCGATGGCCGCTTGCGGGATCAAGGACAAGTCGGCAGAGGAGCTGCCGCCGGCGAAGTCGCCGCCGCCGACATGCAGATTGCCGGTGTAGTGACGGCGCTTGCCGTTCACCAGAACCAATGTGTCGTTGGGCGAAAGGCCGCGCAGCGCCGCGGACAAGGTCAGATTGGCGGTGTCGCCGCCGAATTGCTGTGCCGTGAAAGAGGGAACCGTCTGGCCCAGGGCATCACGCAAGTCGGGTGAACCGGTGCCGTGGGTCAGCGCGTCGGTGCCCAGCACCGTGATGGGCGCGGCCGAGTCGGCGGCCGTCATGCCCTGCACGCGTGTGCCGGTGACGATCACGGTTTCGTTGCCGGTATTGTTCTGCGCCAGCGCGGCTCCCGCCCACAGCAGCGAAACAACGGATGTTCCCAGAAAAAGAGATTGTTTGGCGGTCAGCCCCGACGAGATGCGCATGGTTCCCCCTGATGGTTTTTTGCCAAATGCGACGCGCCATTCCGCGCGCCGTGTCCCGATGACGTGATCTCGAATTCCCCTTTTTGCGCGGCCACAAGCAGGAACCTTCGCACCCGGGTTCCCTGGCGCCCGCGCGACAAACAACAGACTTTGCGACAAATATGGGAACCTTTGCGACGTAGGTAAACTATATTTTAGAATTTGGTGTTTACGCCGCAAGCGTTACGTGCACGACATGAAAGCCCTTGAGGCTTACGCACCGGTCATGCGGTTTCCATCCCAAATGCCTGTTTTCACAGCAGCGAGGGTGGTATCTGGCACCATGGGGATAGGTAAAGTGGATCTAATTCCGGAACGGTATCGACCCCAAAGCCACAGCTCGGATCGCGCTGGAAGCCGCCCAAGGATATAAAACACAACTGTAAGTTTTATCCGCGAATCCAAGCCAACCAGGCGGCCATATCGAAATGGTTGAGTCCCTGCGCCAGGCCGAACAAGACCAACCCGAAGACCAGCACCCCCATCAGGCCAAGCGCCACGCCGAGAAGAATCGCGGCTCCGTCATGTTCGATCAGCCCCAATCCGATCACCATCAAAGCCAGCGCCGGCACCATATGGCCGAACGGAATGGGCAGTGCGGAGAGGATGGAGAGGGCCAGTGCCAATACGCCGACGACGCGTTCGGCCGTGGAACTGGAAATCAAAGAAAGCCGTGGTTTGAGCAAAGGCTCCACCCGCGCCAACACGGCCGCCAGCTTGGGGGCAAAGGATTTCAGTGTCTGCGCGCCGATGCTGCGGCGGGCGAGAAACCCCGGCAATACCAATTGCCGCCAGCCCAACACCAGATGCACCGCCAACAGGATCATCGGGATGCCGGTGATCACATTCCCGAAAGGCACGGTGGACGGAAAAATATTGGGCACGGCGAAGATCGCCATCAACACGCCCAATCCACGATCGCCCAGCCCGCGATCTATTTCCGCCAGGCTGACGCGTTCCGCGGTCAGATTCTCAGCAAAGTCCCGCAGCAATTGCGAGGTCCGCTCCGGCCGCGGGGCGCTGGCGTCTGAACTCACGACATCAGACTCATGACATCAGACCTATGACGGCGCATCGTGTCAGACCGGCAGGCCGAGATAGCGCCACAGCTTCTCGATCTGAATAAGATCGAGTTCGATAGCGGTCTCGATTTCCTGGACCGGGCCAGCGCCCTCGCCTTTCATTTTGCGGTCATGCGTGGCACGGACCACATGCTCCAGCGTCCCGCTGACGGCCGTCTCGTCCTTCGCTCCCGGCTTAAGGCGCCATCCTGGCGATGCCAGCCGCGCGGTCAGGTCGTCTTCGTCATAGTGATTGGCCATCGGTGCTCCTGGGCTCTTGAATATATGTGTGACGCGCTAACGATTTTCCTAGAGCGTTCCTACGAGCGCGTCCCCTACAAGCGCATTCCTACAAAGGATAGATTCCGCCGTCTACCGCGCGGGAACTACGCTAACCAATTGTTTCCACTGCCTTCCTACCCGCTGCCGCCCCGATGAACCAAAAAGCCGGTTAAGCATTGAGTCACAGGGCGGAGGGCCGCCCCGGAGTGCCATATGTCCATGACCTACCATGACAAGATTTTCCTGGCGCCGGTGGCCAAGCCCAAACCGGTGACTCCGGATGACGGGCCCAGCATCGGGCGGTCGCCCCGCTTTGTGCCGGGCTGGTGGCTGGTAGCGACCGGGATCTTCTATGTCGCGGTCGCTCTCATCTGCATTCTCTTTCTGACCTAGTCGGTTCTTGAGTTAGTCCTCGGCCATATAGAGTTCCGCATGCGTTTCATCCGCCGACCAGGGAGAGCAGCGCGGTCGCGCGAGCGCGTCCAGCGCGTCGATCTCGGGCAGAAGCGCTCTAAGCTTTCCAGCATCATGACCTGCGGCGCGTATATGGGCGGCGAGCCGCGCTTCCATTTCGCTTAAGGCGCGCCCCGTCAGCGCCGTGCCGCAGACCGAAACCTGCCCGGTTCTCGCATTCAGGCGCCAGACCGCATCATCGCTGCCGCCGCGCACAAAACCAAATTGTGACGGAGCGGGCCGTTCCGCCCAAAGCGCGACGCCCGCGCCTAGGAAAAGCGCGAAAAGGCATACCGTCGCCGCCGCCAAAAGACGCACGCCAAAGTTCCTCTCTCGTCACAAAACGGAACGATAGAGGAAGCACTTGGTGCCCGGATAGAAAATTCGGCGATCAGCCTCCTGCTTCGGGACCGCGCAGCGCATCGGCGGCGCGAGCGTGCAGTTGAGCCAGCGCCCGCTCGCGGTCGCTCGCCTTGGCGATCTGCTTTTCGTTTTCGCGCAGGCGTTCGTCCATCACCCGGCCGATTTCCGATTGCGCCTCGAGTTTGCCGGTGAGGTCGCCCAGATTGGCGGCAAGCGTTTCGATGCGGGCTGCGGCGCGGGCATGGCGATCCTTGATCTCGGCGATGGCCTTGTCGGCGCTATCGAGCAGCGTGTCGTGACCGCGCAGAATGTTGGGCGTCTCGCTGAGGGCATTGAGGCCGGACTTGACCATCCCGAGCTCACCAGTGAATTCGCCCTGGCGATTGTCCAGCATTTCGATGCGGGCCTGGACGCGGCCGCCGCGTTCCCGCAGTTCCTGGATAGCCTTGTCAGACTCGTCCAGCGAGGCGGTGAGCGTGCGCAACTGATTGGGCGTCTCGCCCAAAGCTGCCAGTCCGGTCTTGAGGCAGGAGACGTCGATCGTGAGTTCTTGCTGGCGATGGCCCAGGGCTTCCAGGCGCGCGCTGGAGCGCGCGTTGCGGTCCTTGATCTCGTTGATGGACTTTTCCGCATTCTCCAGCGCGGTTTCCACCCCGCGTAGTAGATTGGGCATGTCGGACAGCGCGGACAGGCCAGTCTTTACCTGAGTCATGTCGCCGGCGAATTCGTCCTGGCGCGCATCGACCGCGTCCAAGCGCGACGCGGAACGGGTCTGGCGTTCTCGTAGTTCGGCGATGGAATTGTCGGCGGCGTCAAGCGACGTAGCCAGGCTGCGGATCTGGTTGGGGGTGTCGGACAGGGCGGTGAGGCCCGTCTTGACCGTGGACAATTCACCCAGGAATTCATCCTGGCGGCTCGCCTGCACTTCGATACGCGAGGCGGAACGGTCGTGGCGGTCCTTGAGT